>RWZG01000002.1_pt1 | contig 231056 bp, 198 predicted proteins | sample 2187661 | NCBI WGS metagenome assembly RWZG01 (sample SAMN10531869, study PRJNA481165) | viral metagenome | isolation source: viral particles purified by filtration and ultracentrifugation from about... | host: Nasonia vitripennis 12.1 | place: USA:Tennessee | collected 2011-04-01 | reverse complement strand
TGATTATAAGACAGATTTAAAAAAAACAAAACAATTAAAATTTCAATAACTTAAAGTAAACACTCCTTTAAGTTTAAAGATAATTCAGTATGTTATCATACCATTACTTTACTCATTTCATCACAGTGACCAAGTTCAATTTTCTTAAATTCTTTGCATAAAAGCATTCTATTAACCCAATTATTGAATTGTTCACCCTCCGAAGAAGATTATTTGACTATTTGGATTTTATCCCTAGCCATGCCATGATAAAGCTACTTGTATCACTGATAAATTGATAAAACAAATATGACTGTGTTACTCAACCATACTATTCATAAACCTGAAAATCCAATCTCTAATAACCCTGTTGTATTAATTCATGGGCTATTCGGTGACCTGCATAACTTAGGCGTGTTAGGCCGTGATTTACAACAATATTTTGATACTATTCAAATTGATGTTCGCAATCATGGTGATTCATTTCGTGACGACCAGATGAGTTATCAACAAATGGCGCAAGATGTGATTAACCTTATAAAGTCATTAGGTTATAAAAATGCCATTTTAATTGGTCACTCCATGGGGGGGAAAATAGCAATGGCAGCAACGGCTTTAGCCCCTGATTTTATCACTCAGGTAGTTGCTATTGATATCGCCCCTGTCGCTTATCAAGTTCGCCGCCATGATAAAATCTTTGCAGCTCTGGATGCAGTTACTGCGGAGCAAGCTAAAACTCGTCAAGAAGCGACAACCATTATGCGTCACCATATCAATGAAGATGGCGTTATCCAATTTCTCCTAAAATCTTTTAAGCAAGGTGAATGGAAGTTCAATTTGCCCGCACTAAAAACGAATTATGAGAAAATTATTGGTTGGGAAACCGTCCCTGCATGGAATAAGCCTGTATTATTAATTCCTGGAGGAAATTCACCTTATGTACAAGCCGAATATTCCGATGAAATCGCTCAACAATTTCCTAAGGCCAAAGCTTGGGTTGTTGCGGATACTGGTCATTGGGTACATGCCGAAAAACCGGATCATGTGTTAAGAGCAATCCACCGTTTTTTGGCTATTCCAAAATAATAAATCATCATGAACGAGATATTGAAGATGAACTTTCATTCTCAATATCTCTAATAAGGTTTATTTTTTAATTATTTTTTTTCAAACTAAACAATAAGACTAACTTCAATACACAGATAATTGTAATCACTGTATTATCCAAATTTAAAAGCCCCTTCTTCATCGCCAATGTTAAATTGATTTTTTCAATATGCATTTATGTTTATGCATATAATAAAACCAAGGGAATGATTAATACAGAAAATGGAAACCGCCAAATCACAATCAACATTATATTTTATTAGTGTTATCGCCAAGTTGTCAGGGCAAATAAACCCTAAAGAACTTGAGGAAACGCTAAAGCAGTCTATTAATTATAATGAAAAACTCAAAGTCATTAAAAAAAAGTATCATATTAACTGCAAGAATAAGCATCAAAAAAATAAAGATATCGCCAAAATAGTCTGTCCGGCTATTTTATATAACACCCAGGGTGAGGCCTTCTTATTAGCTAATCGCAATCAAGAACAAGTCTTAGTACAACAAATGGGTAACCTCCCCCCTGAGATTTGGAGCATTGAAGAGCTACAACAACGATGGAGTGGTGATTGGTTGCATGTAAACCTGAAGCAAGGGCAATTTGATATATCTTGGTTTCAAGCAGAGTTTATGAAATATAAATCTATTATTTTATGGGTTTTGTTTTTTTCATTTATCTTACAAATATTAGCTTTGGTTTCTCCTATTGTTATGCAAGTTATTATGGATAAAGTATTAATTCATAATAGTTTAGTGACATTAGATGTGCTAATTTTCGGTTTAATTGTTGCTGCATTTATTGAAGTTATACTAAAAGGGTTACGTGAATACGTTTATCATCATACGGTTAATCGAATAGACATGACATTGGGTTTAAAATTAGTTAATCATTTACTACGGTTACCTATTCCCTTTTTCAAAAACCGTCAAATAGGTGCAATTGTTACCCGTGTAAAAGAATTAGAAACTATTCGCGAATTTTTAACGAGCAGCTTCTTTACATTATGTGTTGATGTATTATTTTTATTTGTATTTATTTTCGTGATGAATTTAATATCAACCACTCTAACATTAATCTTTCTATGCTCTATTCCTTTTTACCTTTTATTAGCTTGGTGGTTAACACCTAAAATTGAAGCCGCCGCTCAACAGCAATTTACTAACATCGCAATTAATACCTCTTTTCTTACCGAAAGCATCAATGGTATTGAAACAGCCAAAAGCTTATCGGTAGAACCTAATTTTACTCGCCGATGGGATGGTCAAACATCCGATATGAGCCATACTAATTTTGTATCAGGGCAAATAAGCTCACGCTCTGAACACTTAGTCATGGCTATTGAAAAAATCACCAGTGCTATCGTTTTATGGGTTGGGGCATCTGAGGTATTAGCTTTACAAATGACTATTGGCCAATTTATCGCGTTTCATATGATGGTCAGTCATGCCAATCAACCTTTAGTCAAACTCGTAAAATTATGGGGGGACTATATTCGTACAGGTGTTGCTATTGAAAAGCTATCGCAAATTATTAATCTCCCCGTTGAACAATCCAGGCAAGAAAACAAGCAGTCAATTCAAGGGAATCTATTTATAAAAGATGTCTCATTCCGCTATCAACCCAATATGCCTTATATCCTTAAAAACTTTAACTTAAATATTAAAGCAGGGGAAACCATTGGCGTTGTCGGTACTTCAGGCTCAGGGAAAAGTACTCTAGCTCGGTTACTGTTACGGCTTTATACCCCTGAAAGCGGCGCCATTTATGTTGATAACATGCCTTTGTCGGCAATTAATCTACATTCACTAAGGCAACAAATAGGTATTGTATTACAAGAAAACTTTTTATTTAGCCAATCTGTTTTTCACAATATTGCCCAAACGGCCCCCAATGCTTCGATGGATGACGTCGTTCATGCAGCGAAGATGGCCGGTGCTCATGACTTTATTTTAAAATTACCTATGGGATATGACACCGTACTGGCTGAAGGGGGGACGTCTCTTTCCGGCGGTCAACGACAACGTATTGCCATTGCACGTACCTTACTTGCTAACCCTAAAGTCATTATTTTTGATGAAGCCACCAGCGCTTTAGATGATGAATCCCAAGCTGTTATTCAAGAGAACATGCATGTTATTGCAAAAGGAAGGACAGTTATTACCATCGCCCATCGCTTATCAACCATTCGCCACCATCAACGAATTATTGTCATGCAACGTGGAGAAATTATAGAACAAGGCAGCCACCAGCAGCTTATTGAACAAGGTAATTTCTATAAACATTTATGGACCCTGCAACAATCCTTAAAACCGGACATGGACGTAAAATGAAACATCGATTAAAACAAAACCGCTATAACAGTTTTTTGCCTTCCCATTTGGCAATTTTAAAAACCCCCCCTTCCTATTTGGCCTTGTGGGTGGCAATATCAATTAGTTTTGGTATTTTCATTGCCGTTGCTTGGTCATTTTTTGGTAAACTAGATATTCAGGCAACTACCCAAGGTAAATTGATTGTTTCTGGGCGTACACAATTAATTCAAGCGTTTGAATTAAGTCGCTTAGAACACATTCATGTTGCAGATGGGCAAACCGTCAAACAAGGTGATCCATTACTTACGGTTAATGTGCTAGGCGTCGACCAAGATATTCTTAGCTTAAATTATCAACATAATTTCCAAATTGCCGAAACTCTCATTCATCAAGCTCTGTTATTGCAACAACCGATTGATCAATTACCTCAATTTCATCAATTAACTGAAGCTGAGCAAAAAAGTGCCCTCTCTAGTTACCAAACTCAACAAATAGAGTTTGACTCTCTCATTAATGAAATTAGTAATGAAATTCAATTAAATATTGTCAATCAGCAAGCTAGGAAAAATGAGTTAAACACGATTAACGCGCTAATCAATAATATAAAGCAACGACTTGATGCTCATCATTCATTAACGCAGAAACAGTTAATCAGCCAGAAAGAATTTTTAGAACAAGAACGAGAGCTACTTATCGCTAAAAAAGAGAAAGTTACCAAGCTCTCTGAATTATCCATTCTTGTCAGTCAGCACCATGCCTTAACTGAAAAACAAAGTAGGATAAAGGCACAGAAAAACCAAGAATGGGATGAAAAATATAAGCAAGCGGCTTTTAAACAAGCCTCCTTAGAACAAGAACTATTAAAAAATCATGAAAGAAATCAATTAGAAATCATCCGAGCTCCTGTTGATGGCACTGTTCAACAATTAGCCACTCATACTTTAGGGGGAGTACTACAACCCGCTCAGCAATTAATGGTTATAGTGCCTAATAACCATGTTCAATTAGCTGAAATTAAAATTTTAAATAAAGATATTGGCTTCATTCATGAAGGTTTAAAAGCCGAAGTCAAAGTCGATGCCTTTCCTTACACCCGTTATGGCACCATTGACGGTGAGGTTCTCTCTATTTCACGGGATAGCACGCAAGATGAAAACCTTGGCTTAGTGTTCTTAGGTCAAATAGGCCTTAATAAAAAACAACTGTTAGTTGATGGTGAACAGATTGAGCTCACTCCTGGGTTATCTATCGTGGCCGAAATAAAAACCGATAAGCGCCGAATTATTGATTACCTACTTAGCCCTATCAATGAATATACCTCGAATGCAATGAGAGAAAAATAATCGATGGAACAGATAAACAACCATGGCTTGGATGCCTTAGTTTGGGTGGCTAATTATTACCAAAAGAATGTTTCGACAGACCAACTCAGGCATTCAATTGGTATGCAAACTCTTTCGCCTACAGAGTGGGAGATCAGAGAATGTGCCAATACACTAGGCTACGAAACAGAACTCATTGCTATACCATATACACAGTTAGCAACCATCCCCCTTCCCGCGTTAATCTATACGCAAGGGTCATGGCAAATCTTGCAACAAGAAAAAGACCTCGTACTCATCAACCCTGTAAACAACGAAATCAAGTTAATTCAGGCTGATGATTTTAATAATGAAGCTGAAATCGATATTTTATTGCTTAAAGAGCAACAAGAGCCAGAGCAAAAAAGAGCTTTTGGGTTTAGCTGGTTTGTTCCTTCTATTTTGCGTCAACATGTTAAATTACGAAATATCTTTATTCTATCAGCCATTATTCAGCTTTTCGCCTTAGTTAGCCCTCTACTATTTCAAAACCTTGTAGACAAAGTTTTAGTGGGGCGAAGTTTATCCAACTTACATGTTATTGCATTGGCAATCTTCGCTATTGCCGTTGCTGAGCCAATATACGGTTTTATTCGCAATAAAATTTTTAGTCATACCAGTAGCCAAATCAGCGCCGAATTATCAGGGAAAATCTATCGGCATTTAATGGCGCTCCCCTTAAATTATTTCAAATTAAGGCCAACAGGGAAAATCATCGCAAGGATACGTGAGCTAGCGCATATACGGCAATTTCTGACTGGCTCAACTTTGATGCTATTTATTGACTTCATTTTTGTGATCCTCTTTATTGCGGTTCTATTTTCCTATAGCAGCCTAATGTCATGGATTTTACTCGGTTCGATGGGGGTTTTCTTCATTTTATGGATGATACTTGGGCCAATTATTCGTCAGCAAACTGAAAAGTCTTATCAAGCAGATGAAAATGGGCTCACGTTTCTTACCGAAACCATTACAGGAATTGAAACGGTAAAAACTACAGCAACTGAAAAATATTTTAATCAACGATGGAAAAAAATATTCAGTAAACAACTGAGACAAAGCTTTAAAGTCTCAATGCGCAGTGAAGTAGCCTCTCAGTTAATGACATTAGTGAGTAAAATTACAACTGCAATTATCTTGTGGGTTGGGGTCAAAGAAGTTTTAAACGGTGGAATATCGCCTGGGGAACTCGTCGCCTTTAATATGCTAAGTGCCCATGTTACTCAGCCCGTGCTAAGGTTTGCACAAGTTTGGCAAGATTTTCAACACACTATAATTTCACTTCGCCGTGTTGGGGATATACTCGATAAACCAGTTGAAAATGAACGCAAAGGCATTGCGAGCACTGCCAGCATTCAAGGGAAAATTGAGTTTCAAAATATTCGTTTTCGTTATCAACCTGATATGCCAGAGGTTCTCAATAACCTGTCGCTATCCGTTAAAGCAGGGGAATTTATTGGGATAACAGGCCCTTCCGGGTCAGGGAAAAGTACTCTGACAAAATTATTGCAGCGTCTTTATGTACCACAACATGGTCAAGTTATTGTCGATGGCATGGATTTAGCTGTAGCAGATACGGTTTCATTACGCCGCCGTATGAGTGTTGTTCTGCAAGAAAGTATGCTATTCGTCGGCTCTATTGCAGATAATATTCGCTTAAGTGCCCCGCAAGCTTCGGATGAAAAAGTTATTCATGCTGCAAAATTAGCAGGCGCTTATGATTTCATAATGGAGCTACCTGACACGTTTAATTCCCCCTTATCAGAAAAAGGCCTTAACCTATCAGGTGGGCAACGTCAAAGAATAGCTCTGGCACGTGCTTTACTAACAGAACCAGATATTTTGATATTAGATGAAGCAACTTCGGCATTGGATTACGAGTCAGAAGCGGCAATTATGGCAAATATGCCGCTAATCACCCAAGGCAGAACCGTTATTAGTATTGCTCATCGACTTAACACTATTATGCATGCTGATAAAATTTGTGTTATTTGCCATGGGGAAGTGACAGAAATGGATACTCATGAGAATTTACTCAAATTAAAAGGCCTGTATGCCAACTTATGGCAGCAACAGACACAATGATTATGTCTAAAAAAGCACCACCCATACTGTAAGTGGTGCTTTTTTGTTAAATGTGTGTTTTTTTTAACCTATTGAATACACTAGCCTAGTATGCAGCTATAGCACTAGGGGATTAGCTAGGGTATCATTGCGCGCTGAATTACTGGCACACCCCTTTAGCAGTTATAGACATGGCAAAAGAACAAACTGATCGTACTACTCTGGATTTGTTCGCTGAGGAACGAAGGCCTGGGCGACCTAAGACAAGCCCGCTATCACGGGATGAACAATTAAGGATCAACAAACGTAACCAGCTAAAACGCGATAAAGTCAAAGGATTGCGTAGAGTTGAGTTAAAACTGAATGAAGAAGCTGTCGCTGTATTGAACCAATTAGCTGAAGATAAAAATATAAGCCGTAGTGAATTGATCGAAGAAATTTTGATGTCACAACTTGAACAGGTTAATGAAGCGATACGCAAATAGTGTCATCTTGATAAATCACACAAATTTGACAGACTTAGACGCATTTTTTCGCCAGAATAAGGCGTAATATTATATTTATTTTCGTTCTAAAAGAGCTATAGAAGATCAGCACTAACTTCTATCTCCCTTAGAAAAACAAGAGGTTAATCACTTTATGGCAGTCATAGGCATTTTCTTCGGAAGTGACACAGGTAACACAGAAAATATTGCCAAAATGATCCAAGAAAGACTAGGCAAAGATGTAGCAGAAGTTCATGATATTGCTAAATGTAGCAAAGAAGATATCGAAGCTTTTGACATTCTACTTCTGGGTATTCCTACTTGGTATTATGGTGAAGCTCAATGTGATTGGGATGATTTTTTCCCAACTCTCGAAGAAATTGATTTTGAAGGTAAACTTGTCGCCTTATTTGGTTGTGGAGACCAAGAAGACTACGCAGAATATTTCTGTGATGCGATGGGAACCATTCGCGATATCATCGAACCTCGTGGTGCTGTTATTGTGGGTCATTGGCCAACTGAAGGTTACCACTTTGAAGTATCCAAAGGTATGGCAGATGACAATCACTTTATTGGTTTAGCCATTGATGAAGATCGTCAGCCTGAACTAACTGATGAACGTGTCGATGCATGGGTAAAACAAATCTCTGAAGAAATGTCCTTAGCAGAAATTATCGGCTAAGGCATATGAAATAGAGCCTAACCCATAGATCAGCTCACTTGTCGCTCTAAACGCATCATTCAAACAAGTGATCTAGTCTAAAATAGCCGATAAAGCATCCTAATAGGATAGGCTCTCAAGAGATTATCAAAATAATGAGACAAAGCATGGTTTCTATTTTTATTTTCCATGCCTATAATTGTAAAACAGTTTAGAAGACAACTGAATTTATGTTAAAAACGTCTCATTATTGTTAAATTTATGATTTAAGATACAGGACAAACCCGCATGACAGACAACAATAAAGCATTGAAAAATGCTGGACTCAAAGTCACTCTTCCAAGACTTAAGATTTTGGAAGTACTTCAAGAGCCTGAGTGCCACCACGTCAGTGCGGAAGATCTCTATAAAAAGCTGATCGACATGGGCGAAGAGATCGGGCTAGCTACCGTATACCGTGTATTAAACCAGTTTGATGATGCAGGTATCGTAACCCGCCATAACTTTGAGGGTGGAAAATCTGTATTCGAATTAACTCAGCAGCATCACCATGACCACTTAATCTGTTTAGATTGTGGCAAAGTGATTGAGTTTACTGACGAATCTATTGAAACTCGCCAGAAAAATATCGCCGCTCGCCATGGTATTAAATTATCTAACCATAGTTTATATCTATATGGCCATTGCGCAGATGGTGATTGCCGTGAAAATGCTGACGCACACGAAGCAAAAGAGTAAAAGAATCACAAGGTATTGCTACCCTATGAATAAATCATAGTAGCGACAAACGAAAAACCCCTGATAACCATGCTATTGCTAAATGTTATCAGGGGTTTTTATTTCCATAAATTATATTGTTATTCACACTATATTGGTGATTAAGCTCACTAATCTTCTGACAACTTTCACTTAAATCGCCAAATATCAGCACAGAGCTTGCATATTTAGCGCTCGATAATAAGTTGCAATTCAACCCAAATCCTTTATATTATTTTACATATGAATTTTCTTATATTAGAAATTATGCTGCCTTTATTAGTATAGGTACATAAATATCATCATAGATGATTTCCAATATATCAATAATATAAAATTTATATGTATTTAGTTTATTAACTCATTATAATTGTATTATCTTAAATTACAGTTATTCTTTAGTCTGTAACGAAGACGTTATATTACATTTTTTTTGTGTAGTCATTTTTTTTGACTAAACTCATTTATGTAGCTTTAGTCATTTTGTAAGAGATTAACTGATGAAAAAAACCTACCTTTTTCTTAATACTAGTTTTTTCTTCTGGTTTCTTACTTTGATAGGATGGTTTTTTAGTTACTCTGCCATCACCTTATTTTCATTTGTATTATCAATTTTGTTCTTGATCTTACACTTCAATCAAAAAAAGGTAAGTAAAATGTTCACCAAAAGACAAAACAAACCAACCCCTGAAGTAACCCCAACACCAACCGCTAGCACGCCCGAAGCACCCGCTAAGCTAGAAGAACAGATTACAATAGCAACCCCGACTATAAGTGAAGAGAAATCCAATACCATCATCTCAAGGGATGTCATTTTTGAAGGTAATATTACCTCTAATGAACAAGTACATATTTATGGCAAAGTGATTGGTAACATTATAGGGAAAAATAATACAGTGAAGGTCATGTTAAATGGCCAAGTTACTGGGAACATTACCAGTAAAGAGTTGATTGTTAACGGGCGAGTTGAAGGGGAATGTTTATCTGATTCGATAAGCATCGAAAATAATGGTGAAATTCATGGAACCATTCAATATAGTAATTTATCTATTAAGAAAGGTGGTATTTTATCAGGGCAAGCAAAAGTAAAAGAGGCTACTTTACATAATGAAAAAGTAACCCAATTAAAAGATAGGGTAAAACACGACCTTCACACCCCTACCGATAACATCGATAAAGACATCGCTTCTATATAATTATTAATAAATCTAAGTATTGTTTTAACCATTCAAAAAAGGTGAAATATATTCACCTTTTTTATTCAATCACCATTCCCTTAATATACGTATAATTAACTATTTCATTACATCATTTAATATTTAGTCTGTATGTTATTCCTATTTTTAGTAGATCACTGCCAAAATAATTAATTTAAAGCAGCAATCTACTCTCAAAAAAATTGATATTAAAATACAGTAAATGGCATCATCACCATAAATTTAATATCTTTTTCATCTTGGAAGATATTGCCATAACCACCGCCATAGCTAGGAATATCTGTATGGTTATCATATTTAGTAAAGTGCAACTTAAATAGTGTGTCTTTTGCACGGCCTGATTGTACTGTATATAAAATATCAAAGTTCCAAGCGCTTTCTCTTAAACGCACATCCTGAGCGTATTGTGAGTTAGTGCTCGGTTTTGCATCCCAACCATAAATATAGGATGTCCCAACTTTCCACCCTGCTAAATCCCAATTTTTTAAATCATACATTACACCTGCATACACCGCTTTTTCATTGTTCGCATTCCAATCAGAGCGGCCATCCCACCATATATCCATACGGCCGTTTGACGTCGCCCAACCCGGTGTCATACGTTGTAAAAAATAACCTTGGTTTCCTTCAGCTTTAACATATGTCCCTTCAACCTTAAAATCGAATTCGTCATAGGTATAACCTAATGTCATCGCTTGTAACCATGCTAAACCATCGTATACGTCATTAACACCACCGTCTGAAACTTTATCTTTCGAGCCATAAAATTGATAAGAAAGACGTAAATCGCGGTCAACTACAGGTACTGCATATGATACCTTCGCAAAATACTGGTCCATATAATCCTTTGCTTGACCGTATGAGCCTTCTAACACTAATGAATTTTTAAAATCATATTTAAAACCAATAGCATGTAAATAACTGATCCCTGTTTTACCATCCGCTTCTCGGAAATTGTACATATCACGATACCAAGGGGCTTTATAGCGGTCAGCCCATATGTACGACATGCTAAGTTCACCACTTTGCTCAAAATCAAATACCCCACCAACCTCTACCCCTCGGTAAGTTCCTGGCATATAGCTCCAATGAGAAGCAAGCAGTGTTTGCCCTGTTGGTTGAATATAGCCCCCTCTTCCCCAAAAAGGCCCATACTTCATTTTTGCCGCGGCTTTATAAATACTCACACCACTGCGGTCGCCTTTATATTTTTCATCCCAGCGTGTCTTTGCATCACTGAAACCAATTTCATTGGGAGCCGCAGGCCCACTATTGGATAATTCGATTGCGGTAAAACCAGCCAAATCTAAGCCAATAAAGTCCTGAAAATAACCTGAGGAAAAATCAAGGCTAGCGTTGAAAGTCGAGTGCTTAAGGTTATCTGCATATTTTTTATATTTGTCGCTATTTGGGTCTAAATCTTTACGTGAACGATCCCTTTGCCAATAGTAGAGTCCACCTTTTAGTGTCGAATCTTCCAAAAATTGCTCTGCTTGCATGATAGGATGATAACCAATTGGCAGCATAGCGATGGCTATTTTTAAGACGAGCAGTTTCCTGCCAGTATTGACATGTTTATTAACCATTCTTGTATTCCTCTAATAATTTTTAGTTTTAATTTTTCGGCCGAAATACGATTTAACTTTCCTTTTAAATCTAATAATTCACAATAACTTAAGCTATTTGTGATGTATTTAGCCTATTTTTTGCGACGCGAATTATCAACACAGATACTGGCTTTGTTGCCAAAATATGATCAGCGACACATTAATTTTTTTTAGTGATGGTTATCAATATTGATTACTCAATAAAAAATAAAATGTAACTATTTGATAAATAATTAAAATTAAACATGTACTAATAACAGCCTGGGTTAAAAAACAATTCAATAAATAGCTATCTAATGATTTATTTATCTTAATTTTATAGTAATTGCTTAAGTTATATCACCACATTGACCTAATTGAATAAAAATGTATAACTGGTATAAGCATATTTAGTTGGGTTTTCTTAATTTATTTCACATATTAGAGAAAATGGATGACTCAGAATAACGAACAAGGCTGGAGCGTACTCCTTACGGGTAAAAACCTTTGGCTAACTCTAGCGTTAGCAGGGGGCATTTGCCTACATGCGATTAATGTTTATATCACTATCACAACGCTCCCTTCTGTCGTTAGGGATATTGGTGGTATCCGATTCTATGCATGGAATACAACTTTATTTATCCTTTCATCCATTATTCTTTCTGCACTAACCTCTCGGATTTTAAACCATCTCGGTCCTAAACGGAGTTATTTACTCGCTACTGCTATCTTCCTAATTGGCTCTGTTATTTGTGCCATCACGCCTTCTATGTTTATCATGTTGCTTGGCCGGATTATTCAAGGAGCAGGCGGGGGAATATTACTGACACTTTCCTACTCAATGGTGCATATTGTTTTCCCTCAGCACCTATGGTCAAAAGTATTAGCCATGATGTCGAGTATGTGGGGGATGGCAACATTACTGGGCCCCGCATTAGGTGGTTTTTTTGCTGAATATGATATCTGGCGCGGTGCATTTTGGTGCTTAGTATTTGTTGGGATACCTTATTTATGGCTAACGTGGTTGATTTTACCAAGTCATAATTTAACTGAAAATTGCCCTCAAGACCCAATCCCACTGCAAGCTTTGTTGCTACTTTCTGCCGCAGTATTGGCTATTTCACTTGGAAGTCTAAGTAAAGCAAGTCTAATCCCTATTCTTGGGATGTTAATTGCCATTTTATTATGTATACGATTAGTTAAACTTGAACGGACAGCCGAAAATACACTATTTCCCCAAGGTACATTCCATTACAAAGCACAACTTGCTCCTATTTACCTCACGATGGCGCTATTAGGGCTAAGTGTGCAAACAGAAGTTTTTGTCCCTTATTTTTTACAAACCCTTCATGGTGTTGCTCCATTAATGTCAGGCTACTTGGCCGCCTTAGTTGGAGCAGGATGGTCATGTTCTGCCATTATCTCGTCTTCATGCAAACCCGAACATGCGATAAAAACTATACAAATAGGCCCTTTTATTACCTTTAGTGCATTAGCTATTTTAGCACTTTTCATAACAAACATTTGGCAGATTGAAACGCTGCAAATCTGGATAATCTGCTTAGCATTATTCACAACAGGAGCTAGTATCGGCGCAGCTTGGCCACATTTGCTAACCCGTGTCCTGCAAGTTTCTATCGGCCCTGAATCACAAAAAGCCTCTTCAGCGATTACCACATTGCAGCTATTCTCCACTGCGTTTGGCGCATCTTTAGCTGGGTTAATCGCCAACCTTGCAGGGTTATCAGTACCAGGGGGAGTTGAAGGGGCGCAATCCTCAGCGAGTTGGCTATTTGCTGTGTTTTCACTGATCCCGTTACTTGCCTTAATGACGGCAAATATCGTTGCTAACAGAATGAAAGGTCAGTAACTAGAAGGCGGTAAACTCACCGCCTTCTATGCATAGTTAATATTGTTCAAATAGTTCTTGAATTTGTTTTGCATCCTTCGTTTGCGTCAAGGCTAATTGTAGTAAAACCCGTGCTTTTTGTGGGTTTAACCGTTCTGATGCTACAAAGCCATATAAGTTATCATCAACTTCCGCATTACGTGTGGTATAGCCTGTTGGTACACGGCTTGAACGCACGACCACAACATCTTCTTTTGCTGCGTTTGCTAAGGCATCAAATACTGTTTTATACATATTACCATTACCGACTCCCGCACTTACTATCCCCTCAACCCCTTCTTCTCTAAGTGCTTTAACTGGTGCTGCGGAGGCATTAGCATAATTATACACAATACCCACCATCGGTAGTTTTTCGAGTTTACTCACATCAAATACCGCCTTATCACTACGGGGCTGGGCAGCTTGGAAGTACGTCACTTTACCATCATGAATAAACCCTTCGGCCCCCGCGTTCACTGCATCAAACGCTTGTACTTCTGTAGTACTCATTTTCATCACATTGCGGCCTTGAACAACTTTATCATTCATAGCCATTAAAACCCCACGCTGCCCTGCTGATTTGTCTGTCGCTAAAACGACGGCGTTATACAAATTAAGCGGGCCGTCGGCACCTAACGCCGTTGAGGGGCGCATTGCCCCCACTAATACAATAGGTTTTTTACAACTCGTGGTTAAATCGAGAAAAAAAGCGGTTTCTTCTAATGTATCAGTCCCATGAGTGATCACAAAACCATCAGTTTTATCACAATCTTGATTAATCTTTTTAGCCAGTGTTAGCCAAACTTGGTCATTCATATCTTGGGAACCGATATTCACCAACTGCTCACCACTTAAATTAGCAATTTTTTTAGTTTCAGGAACAGCATTAATTAATGCGTCAATCCCGACTTTACCTGCTTGGTAGTTTGAAGAGGTTGCTGAATCTCCTCCTCCAGCAATAGTCCCTCCCGTCGCTAATACCGTAATATTGGGTTGGGCAATTGCTGATACGGCAAACAATGAAACCAGTGTCGCGAGCAGCGCTTTATTTCTGTTTTTCATCTTAATTTCCTTTCATTAATAAACTTCAGTTATTATGTGTATTTGTGCTGGGTTTTATGTGATCTATATAATTATTTTACGATAAATAATGAATTTTAAGATGATTTCTCTATGAACGAATAAAAAGCGTGAGGCTGACGACAAAAATCCGTATCATAGCCCGTTTGAAACACCCTACTCACAAGTGACTGACAATGAGCCAAACTTTTATACCCGGCAAAGATGCCGCTCTTGAAGATTCCATCGATGCATTTCAAACCAAATTAAAAAAATTGGAGTTTGATATTGAAGAAGCATCTTGGTTAAACCCTGTACCAAACGTTTGGTCAGTACATATTCGCGATAAAGAATGCCCTCTTTGCTTTACTAATGGCAAAGGTGCGAGCAAAAAAGCGGCATTAGCCTCTGCACTTGGCGAGTATTTTGAACGTTTATCAACTAACTACTTCTTTGCTGACTTTTACTTAGGTAAAGCGATTTCTGAAGGGGACTTTGTTCATTATCCCAATGAAAAATGGTTCCCACTGACAGAAGATGACAGCTTGCCTGAAGGCTTATTAGATAGCCGTCTGCTCAAATTCTATGACCCAGATAACGCATTAGCAGCAAGCCAATTAATTGATTTGCAATCAGGTAATGAAGAACGGGGTATTTGCGCCCTACCATTTACCCGCCAATCAGACGATAAAACGGTTTATATTCCAATGAATATCGTTGGCAATTTATACGTTTCTAACGGTATGTCTGCGGGAAATACAGCGAATGAAGCCCGAGTACAAGGCCTTTCTGAAGTCTTTGAACGTTTTGTAAAAAACAAAATTATCGCAGAAAGTATCAGCTTACCAACGATCCCAGCAGACGTGATGGCACGTTACCCTAGCGTAGTTGAAGCTATTGATACCCTTGAAAAAGAAGGCTTCCCAATTTTCTGCTACGACGCTTCATTAGGTGGGAAATACCCTGTCATTTGTGTCGTGTTATTTAACCCACAAAATGGCACTTGTTTTGCCTCATTTGGAGCTCACCCTGACTTTGGTGTTGCCCTTGAACGTACCGTCACTGAATTACTGCAAGGTCGTGGCTTAAAAGACCTCGATGTATTCAATGCCCCAACGTTTGATGACGAAGAAGTGGCTGAACACACCAATCTTGAAACTCACTTTATTGATTCAAGTGGTTTAATTAGCTGGGATCTATTCAAAGATGATGCGGATTATACATTTGCAGATTGGAGTTTCAAAGGGACAACCCAAGAAGAATTTGCAACGCTTATCAGTATCTTCAATACCTTAGATGCAGAAGTGTATATTGCGGACTATAACCATTTAGGCGTATACGCATGCCGTATCTTAGTACCGGGTATGTCTGATATTTACCCGGTTGAAGACCTACATATCGCCAATAATGCGATGGGGGCTTATTTACGCGATACTATTATTAATTTGCCGGATAGCCAATGGGAAAAGCAAGACTACCTTGCCCTTATTGAGCAATTAGATGATGACGGTCTAGACGACTTCACCCGTGTCCGTGAGCTACTTGGTTTAGCTGTGGGTAAAGATAACGGCTGGAGCAACCTGCGTATTGGTGAGCTAAAATCCATGCTAGCACTGGCTGGTGGTGACCTTGAGCAAGCATTAGCTTGGGTTGAGTGGACGCAAGATTTCAACAGTTCAGTATTTACTGCAGAGCGTGCGAATTATTATCGTTGTTTGCAAACCCTGCTGTTGCTTTCTCAAGAAGAACAGCGTGAGCCTACTCAATACTACAACGCATTTGTTCGTATGTATGGGAAAGAAGCGGTGGATGCAGCATCTGCGGCTCTTGCGGGTGAATCATGTTTCTATGGTTTGTGGTCCATTGACGATGAACTAAAAGCGTTACCTGCACATCAAGCCTTGCTTACCGCTTATGAAAAACTACAAAAAGCGAAAAGAGACAACGCATAATAGATAATAGGTATTAGTTTATTGACGGGGTATCCTTACCCCGTCAATATTTAGTTTTATTCTAAATAACTTATAAATCGAGTGAACGTTTCCACAGTAAAAAATCATACTGCTCTAAACGGTCTGCTTTGACTTTATAGTCCCCACTCGCCGTTTCAATAACACGCTCAAACAACCCTTCGCTTATCGTCGGTAATGGGACACCCTCTATAATTGGCCCGCAATCATAATCAATCATATCCGATAAACGCTCTGCTATTGCGCTATTTGTGGATATTTTCAACACCGGAACAATTGGGTTCCCTGTCGGCGTACCAAGACCCGTCGAGAAGATAACCACATTACATCCCGCAGCCACTAACCCCGTAACCGCATCCACATCGTTACCGGGCGTACAAACTAACGATAACCCACTATTTGGCATTGGCTCTGCATAATCACACACCGCACTAATTGGCGATGTTCCACCCTTTTTAGCCGCTCCCGTTGATTTAATTGCATCTGTTATCAACCCATCTGCAATATTGCCCGGACTTGGGTTATCTGCAATGGTCGTACTAAAGAAATTTGCCGTTTTTTCATAGCGTTCCATTAGTTCAAGGAATTTCTTTTTATCATCAAAAGCGATACAGCGTTTCACCATATCCCCTTCAGCACCACAGAGTTCGGGGAATTCCGCTAAACCAGATGCACCGCCAAGAGTCACTAACCAATCAGAAACTAACCCCATTGCAGGGTTACCAGAAATACCTGAAAAACCATCAGATGCCCCGCATTTAACACCTAGTTTTAAATATGATAGAGGGACATCAACCCGAGACTGAGGCTTAACTGCTTTCATGCTCTCATACGTTTGCTTTAATGCCGTTTGCATCATTTGTTCCTCGCTGTTCCATTCTTGTTGACGGAAATACAGCGTCGGTTTATCAAAGTTAGGATTACGGGCAAAAAGTGATTCTTTGAACATGTCCCGCTGTGCTTTTTCACAACCTAAACTAAATACAGTGATCCCAATGACATTAGGATGGTCTGCATAAGCCGCAAGCACATCACACATCGTTTTGCTGTCTGACGTTGCCCCACCGCACCCGCTGGTTACAGTAATACAGCGAACACCTTCTATATGTGGAAATAGTTTTGGCTTAGTGATTGCCTCTTGTGCGCCTGCCGTTAAATCAAGTGCGAAACTTTTTAAGCTATTATTGCTGTAACCCAATGCGTCATTAAGAGCATCAGTCAACTTAGTCACATTGCGGTTTTCACAAAACACTAATGGAAAAATTAACCAGTAATTAGCCGTACCAACGCGGCCATCATCCCGTAAATACCCTTTAAATGTACGCCCCTTATATTGTGAAACATCTGGGGCCAGCCATTCATAAGGCTCTTGTTCTAACGAAACAGGTGCAGCATAGTGGCGGATATTATCAACCGTAATTGCCTCACCTTTTGCGATAGCTTTTGTGGCTTTCCCTACTGCCGTACCATACATAGACACAATGCCATCAACAGGGATAGCTTCAAGGGCAAATTTGTGCTTGGCTTTGACCTCTGTCACTAACGTAACGCTTTCATTTCCCCATTGATAAGTCTCACCTGCATGTAAGTCTTTCAGCGCTACAATCAGATTATCACTTTCATCTATTCTTAATATTTTTTGCATGTTTCACCTTCCAGAAATCAAGCTATTAATTTGACGGTAACGCCTTAATATTTTTTTTATGTGTATTCTTTTTTAGTAACCCAATAAGCAATGCGCACCCCACAGTGATCACCGCTAAAGTGACAATACCCGCGGTAGTACTATTCATCATTTTATCGACCTCAACGCGAATGATTGGCGCAAGGAATGAGCAAAATGCCCCCATCGTAGTACAAAAGCCGATCCCTGCAGCAAGTGCTGGGCCGCTCAATAGCTGTGGAGGAAATGTCCAAAAAATCGGTTGCACTGATAAAAAACCTACCGCACTTAAACAGAGAGCTGCAATAGCGAATACCGGACTCGCAAATGCAGATAATGCAAGACCTAAAGCGGCTGCTAGCATACACACAACAGAGATTTCGATGCGACGATTTGGGTACCTGTCAGCAATACGAGGGATAAAATACACCCCGAATGCAGAACAAGCCCAAGGGATTGCAGCCACCAGTGATTGTTTAAAGCCTAGGCTTTCCCCCATGAGGGATGCAACTTGAGAAGGTAAAAAGAACATCAAACCATACACTGAAATTTGGATCGTGCCGTAAATCAATGCCAAGTGCCATACTTTGGCATTTTTCAGTGCAGATAATACCGATGTTGTTTCTGTTTTTTCATTTTCTTTTGCTAACTGCTCTGTCAGTGCTTTTTTCTCTTCATCAGTAAGAAAACGTGCTTTTTCGGGGCTATCATCCAGATAAAAGAATGCAAAGATACCAATAACAATCGCGGGTAAGCCTTCAATAACAAACATCCAGAACCATCCCGGACGACCTAACCAACCATGTAATTCAAGCAAAGCTCCTGATAACGGTGAACCTAAAGTTAACGCAAGTGGCACACCAAGAACAAAAATACCAATCACTGAGCCACGAACATTATTTGGAAAATAAATAGAAGCTAGTAATAAGATCCCTGGATAAAACCCAGCTTCACCCAGCCCAAGTAAAAAACGCAAAATAATAAATTGCGTTTCATTGGTAACAAACCCTGTCATTGCAGAAAGAACCCCCCAAATGACCGTCGTAATACTGAGCCATTTTTGGGCGCCTATTTTATTTAAAATCAAGTTTGCGGGAATACCAAATAATGCATACGCGGCAAAGAAAATCCCTGCACCAAATGCAAAGGCAGAATCTGATAAGCCAATATCCACTTGCATGGCATCTTTGGCAAAACCAACATTCACTCGGTCAATGAATGCAACAAAATACAAAATAAACATCAGGGGGACTAAACGCTTCCACGATTTGGCTATCGCTGAATTTAAAACGGGATTGTTATAAGCTTTTATCGTTGCCATGATATTTTTTCCCTGTCAGTAAGATGTTCTATGTTTTGGATTCAGGAAAGATTAGAGCGGTGCATCAGCAAGTGCCAATAGCTGCTGAAGCTGCTCTGTCTGTGTACTGTTCAATCCAATAAATGGTGATGTGCAATGATCAGAATTAATCACCCCTTTGAGTTGTAACGCTTTTTTAAATGTTGGAATAAATGGCGTATTCACCCCATAAATCGCCATTAATTGGTCGACGCGTTGCTGATATTTTGCGACTAATGCTAAATCACCTTGAGCAAAAGCTTGCATCCATGATGCAAAAAATTGAGGGAAAATATTCGATAAACCGCCGATACAGCCACTTCCGCCAGACAACACGACATGAGCAAAGTTATTGTCATAGCCTGCATAAACTTCAAAATGTGGGAGCCGTGATTTTACTGTTTCAATCACTTGAGCTGTATGAGAAGTGTCAGGAATGGTATCTTTTAGCCCAACAATATTAGTGTATTTATCCGCTAAGCGAAGACAAACCTCAGGAGAAACAGAGTAGCCAGTGCGCTCAGGGAAGTTATAAATAAAAATTTTAGCGGGTGTTTTTTCCGCAATCGTACTGTAAAAACGGTAAACCCCTTCATCGTCTAGTGGGAAATAATACGGGCTAATGATCATCACACCGTCAATTTCCTGCTCATAGGCAAAATTAGCCAATTCAATGGATTCATTCACATCTAGGCGGCTTGCCCCTGCATAAACATGCATTCCTTCTTTTTGATAACCGCCACAAAGTTCTATTAATGCTTTTGAATTCTGCATATTTAATGCAAAAAACTCCCCAGTACTCCCCATCGTCACAAAACCTGACACCTTTCCTTTCAAAGAGTCATAAACGTGTAAGTTCTGTTCAAGATCTACTCGCCCCTTGTCATCAAAAACGGTCACTACGGGGGTAATATAACGACTTTCCATACTTTTTTTCTCCATTATTCTTTTTCTTCATCAATCATTGTTCATATATACAAACTGCATTCATAAATAAAAACACAATCAAATAAACACGAATTCTAGATGGAGTCAAATTTATCCATTAACTTTAACTATTCACTTAATGAATTGATTAATTGAGATTTAATTGATGAAAGGGATAATAACGGTAGATTAAATCTATTTTTTTATTAAAAAATTTTGAGCAGTATCACGGCTTTTTATTGCTCATATCAGGTTTATTCATGATGGAAATGAGACAAATCGTTTTTCTACGGCGATTTACATCGTGTTATTTTAAACCTAGAATAGCGGCAAAATTAATCAGGGAGATAGTTCAATGTCTACGGGGCACATGCCGACAATTCGAGTATTAGAGATACTTCAAGTTTTAGCGGCTGAAAATACTGGGCTTTCTTTGACACAACTTTCTGATAAAACTAATATTTTAAAGGGGACAATTTACCCTATTTTAAAAACATTGGCTGAGTTTCGGTATATCAATTACGATGATAAGAGCCAGCTTTACTATTTAGGTATTGCGTGCTCAATTCTTTCCCGCTCATTTTTCGAAAAATCATATTGGTTGAAAATGATACATCGAGAGATGACGCAAATTGTTGAAGAGTGTAATGAAGTTTGCCAAATGGGCATCTTAGATGGCGCTGATGTACTATACATAGACAAAGTGCAATCTGCACAAAAAGTCCAACTAATTTCTAACATTGGAACCCGCTTACCCGCCATTTATTCAGCATTGGGTAAAGCGATGATTTTTAACTATACTGACCAACAAATTGCTCAGCTATACCCTTCTGGCTTTACGCCACTCACTCAATATAGTGTGCAAACTCTACCTGAATTGCGTCAGCAACTTAATATTGTTAGCCAAAATGGCTATGCCGTAGACAATAAAGAAATCAACGAAGAAACAACTTGCTATGCTGTGGCATTGCGCCAACGCAATAAAATCATTGCAGCAATTAGTGTATCTATTCCGACCTTCCGCAGTGATAAACAAAAAGTTGATCAAGTCATCAAAACATTGCTCAACAGCCGTGAACGCATCGAACAAGAGCTAAATACATTAGAAGATATTGAATTTTATACTGAAAACTAATTTAGCGTCTTCATAAAAATTTAAAGTATTGGTTTCTTCCATCAAAGATTATTTTCTTATAATTGGCATAATTGTTAGATAAATATTGCTCGTTAATATAACTAACTAAAAAGTGGTATATCAGATTAAAGTTATACAAGTTAGGGGGATATATACACATAAGTTAAATTAAATATTAAACGGATCATATTCATCTTAAATAATTAACATTTGCACGTATTTTTTTACTTAATCATGGCCTTAAGATAGCCTTTATAAAAATATTTTATAAATTTTAAAAAATATTTTTATGTTATTTTTCATTTGGTTACAGTTAACTTTAACATTTAATTAACCATTTTGACCGTTTTCTCTAGAGACTTCATGATCCACATCAAATTTCTCATTTATCCCCTTTGTTACTATTATTGCGTGCTATAATTAATCAACTTTGTAAGAGAGTGTTGGTATGAAAGCTGACAACCCTTTTAATTTACTGCCACCAGCTGTAATGGCGCAAGTCGCAGATGATGCGGCCTTTTATAAGGCGAATAAGCATCCTGCAATTACTTACTTGTCAGCATTCACTGCCGGTATTTTTATCTCTATCGCATTTGTATTTTACATCACTGCAACTACAGGGGCGGCTGAAGCGCCTTATGGTTTTACTAAGCTCATTGGTGGGATTTGTTTCTCCTTGGGTCTGATGCTAGTCGTTGTATGCGGTGCCGACCTTTTCACTTCTACCGTACTCACTATTGTTTCGAAAGCCACAGGCAGGATCACTTGGGGACAAATGTTCCGTAATTGGTTTCATGTCTACATTGGTAACTTAATTGGTGCATTGTTCTTTGTCGCAATTATCTGGTTCGCAGGGCAATATACTGCAGCAAATGGGCTATGGGGTCTTAACGTTTTACAAACCACCAGCCATAAATTACACCATACTTTTGTTGAAGCTGTTGCATTAGGAATTTTAGCAAACTTAATGGTCTGCCTTGCGGTTTGGATGAGTTATTCAGGTCGTAGCTTAACTGATAAACTGGTTGTTCTTGTTCTGCCTGTTGCTATGTTTGTAGCAAGCGGTTTTGAACATAGCATTGCAAATATGTTTATGATCCCATTAGGGATTATGATTAAAGAATTTGCTCCTGCTGAGTATTGGGCTCAAATCAATATGTCACCAGAGCAGTTTTCGCACCTAACAGTCGGAAACTTTATTACAGATAACTTAATTCCAGTCACTATTGGAAATATTATTGGCGGCGCGATTTTAGTCGGCCTCATTTATTGGTTCATGCATTTACGTGGTGGCCAAAAACATTAATAGCCACTGACACACACAAAAAGATTTATTAAGATCCTTAAAAGATCCATTGTTAAAAGGTAAAAGTATCATGTCCGAGTTAAATGAAAAATTCGCTTTAGCATGGCAAGGTTTTAACCAAGGTAACTGGCAGGATAACGTCGATGTACGTGATTTTATCCAGAAAAACTACACTCCATATGAAGGTGATGAATCTTTCTTAGCAGGCTCTACCCCAGCGACTGACGCACTGTGGGATAAAGTCATGGAAGGGATCAAAATCGAAAACCGCACTCACGCGCCAGTTGATTTTGACACAGATGTTGCGTCAACTATCACTTCCCATGATGCTGGTTACATTACTAAAGAATTAGAAAAAATCGTTGGTTTACAAACTGACGCCCCTCTGAAACGTGGTCTTATCCCGTTCGGTGGTATCAAAATGGTTGAAGGCTCATGTAAAGCTTATGACCGCACTTTAGACCCAGAAATCAAAAAAATCTTCACTGAATATCGTAAGACTCACAACCAAGGTGTTTTCGACGTTTACACACCAGACATCTTAAAATGCCGTAAATCAGGTATCTTAACAGGTCTACCGGATGCATATGGTCGTGGTCGTATCATCGGTGACTACCGTCGCGTTGCACTGTACGGTATTGATTTCCTGATGAAAGACAAATTTAACCAATTCACCTCTTTGCAAGAAAGATTAGAAAAAGGTGAAGACCTGCAAATGACTATCCAACTGCGCGAAGAAATTGCTGAACAGCACCGCGCATTGGGTCAAATGAAAGAAATGGCTGCAAAATACGGTTACGATATTTCTGCACCAGCAACAAATGCACAAGAAGCTGTACAGTGGACTTACTTCGGTTACTTAGCCGCAGTGAAATCACAAAATGGTGCAGCAATGTCATTTGGTCGTGTTTCAACGTTCTTAGACGTTTATATCCAACGTGATATCGAAGCAGGTAAACTGACTGAACAACAAGCGCAAGAACTGATTGACCACTTAGTCATGAAACTGCGTATGGTACGTTTCTTACGTACACCTGAATACGATGAGCTATTCTCTGGTGACCCAATTTGGGCAACAGAATCATTAGCGGGTATGGGTCTTGATGGCCGTACTTTAGTCACCAAAAATACGTTCCGCTTCCTGAACACACTGTATACCATGGGCCCATCTCCAGAGCCTAACATGACTATTTTGTGGTCAGAAAAACTGCCATTGAATTTCAAAAAATATGCGGCAAAAGTCTCTATCGATACTTCATCAGTTCAATATGAAAACGACGACCTGATGCGTCCAGATTTCAACAACGATGACTACGCTATTGCATGTTGTGTTAGCCCAATGATTGTTGGTAAACAAATGCAGTTCTTCGGTGCTCGTGCTAACTTAGCGAAAACCATGCTGTATACCATCAATGGCGGTATCGATGAAAAACTGAAAATGCAAGTTGGTCCTAAACATGCGCCAATCATGGACGAAGTCCTTGACTTCGATACTGTGATGAATCAAATGGATGGCTTCATGGACTGGTTAGCAACTCAGTACGTCACTGCACTGAACTGCATCCACTTCATGCACGACAAATACAGCTATGAAGCTTCTCTAATGGCGCTGCATGACCGTGATGTCTATCGTACAATGGCATGTGGTATTGCAGGTCTGTCTGTTGCAGCTGACTCACTGTCTGCGATTAAGTATGCCAAAGTTAAACCAATTCGTGATGAAGACGGTATTGCAATCGACTTTGAAATCGAAGGCGAGTATCCACAATTCGGTAATAACGATTCTCGTGTAGATGATATCGCGTGTGACTTAGTTGAACGTTTCATGAAGAAAATTCAGAAACTACCTACTTATCGTAACGCAGTACCAACTCAGTCAATCTTAACTATCACATCTAACGTTGTGTATGGTAAGAAAACAGGTAATACCCCTGATGGTCGTCGAGCAGGTGCTCCGTTTGGCCCAGGTGCAAACCCTATGCACGGCCGTGACCAAAAAGGTGCGGTTGCATCGTTAACTTCTGTTGCTAAACTGCCATTTGCTTACGCGAAAGACGGTATTTCTTATACTTTCTCTATCGTACCAAATGCATTAGGTAAAGATGACGATGTTCGTAAAACTAACTTAGCAGGTCTGATGGATGGTTACTTCCACCATGAAGCGTCTATCGAAGGCGGTCAGCACCTGAACGTTAACGTTATGAACCGTGAAATGCTGTTAGATGCAATGGAAAACCCAGAAAAATACCCACAACTGACTATCCGTGTATCTGGTTACGCAGTGCGTTTCAACTCACTGACTAAAGAACAACAGCAAGACGTTATTACTCGTACTTTCACCAGTACAATGTAATAATTAGCTTATTAAAATAAAGTAAATTAAAGGCCCCGTTTTATGGGGTCTTTTTATCTATACCAGCAACGATATTTTTCTCTCTAAAGTTTGCGGTATGACGGATATTTTGGAGTGCCTGCTATGTCTATCGATGATACTAAAACTAAAACAATAGCGACAACTAATGTGACAGAAACCCCTGCCGTACTTGGCCGTATTCACTCTTTTGAATCATGCGGTACCGTCGATGGTCCGGGGATCCGCTTTATTGTCTTTTTCCAAGGCTGCCTAATGCGCTGTCTGTATTGTCATAACCGCGATACATGGGATACCCACGGCGGTCAAATTGTAACTGTCGATGAACTAATGAAAGAAGCAGTTACCTATCGCCATTTTATGAATGCAACCGGTGGTGGTGTTACCGCATCCGGTGGCGAGGCAATTTTGCAGGCAGAATTTGTCCGCGATTGGTTCCGCGCCTGTAAAAAAGAAAATATCCATACTTGCTTAGATACGAATGGCTTTGTGCGCCGTTATGACCCTGTTATTGATGAACTAATGGATGTTACTGATTTAGTCATGCTCGATTTAAAACAAATCAATGATGATATCCACCAAAAATTAGTGGGTGTATCCAACCAGCGTACACTTGAATTCGCTCGCTATCTGGCTAAACGTAATCAAAAAACATGGGTTCGCTATGTCGTTGTGCCAGGTTGGAGTGATGATGACCACTCAGTGCATCTGCTAGGTGAGTTTACTAAAGATATGAGTAATATCGAAAAAATCGAGTTATTACCTTACCATGAGCTGGGTAAACACAAGTGGGAAACTATGGGTGAAGAATATAAACTTGATGGGGTGAGACCACCATCAAAAGAAGTCATGGAGCGTGTTAAAAGTATTCTCGAAAGCTATGGCCATAAAGTGATGTATTAATACTCGTTGGGGCTTGAAATAAAGCCCCCCTTACCTTAGCGTATTGCAACTGGCTCTGTTAGTTGGGGTTGGTTTTATCAAGCAATACGCAGGTATAAAACAATTTATCCGATGCAAGTTTCCATTTCCGTATATTGTTTTTGAATTAATAACGAATATTTGGAATTGGTAATCAAACATAGAAAATGCTGTTTTACGTACTGTTCAAATACTGCAAAAACAGACCAACCGAGAATAAATCTGCGACTATGTGTTGATGCGACGTAGCCTGCCTCCCTTAAATCTACAAATAGCATAATTCAATGATAGAGCGGCCTTTGAATTTAATTTCTTTATTAACAGTTAGTAAAGAAGCTTTATTAATAAAAGCTTGAACTTTTATTGTGCCTTTTATATTAGAAAAAAGAGCAGGTTGCAAACTCCCTAATTTTGCCCAAGATATGATTTTATTTGAAGAATCATTAGGTAATAAATCACCATTCGCATGTTGCCAAATGATATTTTGGTCTCCACAAGATGCATTACCTGATATTGGCTGCACTCTCTCTGCCTTATTATCTACATATAAAGAACCTAAATCTAACGCTATCGCATATCCACCAATAGGAACACCTTCCTGAGTATTACCTAATCCCCCTGCCATCATATTGTTATTTAATAACTGAACAGGAGGAACTCCATAACCGCTAACACCTTCTTGTTTATTTGGCGCAAGTGAACGTTCAATTTGATTAAAAGTTTGGAGTGCTATAGCAGTTTTCCCCGAATCACATTGTACAGTGAAGTTAATATTTTTTTCGGGTAATATTGTATAAGAATAATTACTTAACTCATTTCTATTTATAGCACCATAGTCAATTGAGGTAGAATCAACAATAAGATTACATGCTGTTGTCATTTCTGAATAGCTAATACTTAAACTTGTACTTCCACCCAACGTTTTTAACGGTATTTTGTTCCTAACAACAACACCTTTTTTACTCAATGAATTAATTTTTAAATCAACAAGTAAATTGAAGGAAAATACTTTTCCTTTTTCACCCTGTGCGGGTTGAATACGTAGGTTGGGATAAATTTTAACATCTTTTTGTGATGAGTTGATTCTATTTGAGCTATTTAATTCAATAGCATCGATTAAAATAGGTTTCCCATCAAGCATCGGATTATTTACATTTAAAATAGCTTCAGATGTATTATTTGAAAAGGTATTGCTAATCGTAGAAAAATCAATATATGGGGTAGTTTCTTCACTGCACTCTACTACTACAGGAACAATCCGATTCCCCGCATATACCACACCATTTTGTTTTTTTGTATTAAAATCAGCTAAGGTATCATAGTTAACCTCATCTGTTCCCAAGTTGATGTTACATGTCCCATGACCATCTGATGCAAATGCACTAAAAGATAGGCAAGTTAGTAGCCCTGCAATTAATTTTATCATTCTAAAGCCTTTAGTTAGCCATAAAGCAAATAGGGTTTATTATTGTAAACAATTCAGTTTTCGAAATACCAACATCACTAGTGAGATTAATAGTGCATTTTTTATTATTGCCTACGTCAACAAAATAACTTGTCGGCAAGGATAGATTATCGATAATAATTCGCCCAGCATTGTCAGTTATGGTTAATAAATCACCGTTTTTATCATATACTTTTAAATTTTTAGAAAGTTTCTTCCCATTAAATGATGGAGTTAAAATAGCTCGGTTAACTTGATTAATGTAGAAATTAACCAAGGGAACACTTCCATTAGCAGGTTGAAATTCTATAATCCCATAGGGAGCATTCATATTTTTAGGTAATTTTCGGTAGTCTATCTTAGCATAATTAGTTCTATAACTATCTATACTTGGTATTACCGCGTAACCTTTACTATTAGTCATCACTGTTCCTGATGAAGATTGTATTGGAATATTTTCTTGGTTTTCTGTTTTTGCTATAGCAAATGTATTCGCTATTCTTTTCGATGAAAAAATGAGTTCATTATCAAAATAAACCATGCCGCCGGATAACGACCCATAGTAACTACTGGTATTATTACCTTTACTAATATTACCCGAAAGTAAAGTGACCGGTGTAGTATAATTCATATTCAATGAGACATTTTGATTACTTGGTTCTGTATTTTTATTCGCACTAATCGAATAACTTAAGTTATCATAATTATGGTTGCTATATCGCGTTCCGTAACTTTTGTTATTGTCATACTGATTCATCCAACTCGATAAATTTTGCCTATCCCCTAACGAAATATCGACATTGAAATAAATAGTGTTATCATTTGTGTGGTTATATAGCCTTCTCTCATATCCTAAATAAACATTATATTTATTTGCATATAAGTTGTTCCAATTAGCATTATAATAATTAATCGCTCTGTCACCAAGAGAACGGTTCCAACTTAATGAAAATGACCCTAAGCTATTGAAATGTGTATTTACACCAATACCATATTGAGTTTCACTGCTGTTTACATGATTTGAATACATTATTGTATCGTAATCATTCAATGTTTCGTTAAAGTCTTTGTATTCTTTACTTCTATATAAAGAGTTCGCCGCTAAATTAGTATTCGCGATAACTGGATAATTATAACTTAATGTATAATACTCACCGTATTTGTTGTCCATATCTTTAGATATATTAGTTGTTATAGTTGCTAGTGATAAATTCGGAAATTCATAAGTATTACTGAGCCCCACACCTTGGTAATCTTTTGATGCAAGCCCCCCGACAACAACCAACATATCTGGACGTAGATTAAACCCTTTACTGACATTCATAACATAAGGCTTTTTATCTGCTTTATTTTGGTTAACTTTACCTAAGCCAAATGTTATATCTTTATTGATACTATTTGAGGCTAATATAAATGAACTAGCAGGAACGATAAATGTACTTTCTTTATTACTTTGGTTTATAACCGTTACTGATAAATCCAACCGATTATTTAATAGCGGAAGGTTTTCTAATGTATAAGGGCCTTCTGGGACAGTTGTTGTATAAATTAAAATTCCCGCTTGCCTTACTTCAATCACAGAACGTTCAAATGCGATACCATTGACGATACCACCGCCTTGAGATGAGCTATCTAATGCCAATTCCGGAACTAACTGAAAGCCAATAACTTGCCCAGAGCTAAAAAACGAATTCGATAAATTAATCTGGCCAACCTGCAAGTTTTTTTTAAGAGGTTCTAATGTTTTCTCTGCATATAAGGTTTGATGATCAAAACTCGTTTCGCCATTAAAATACGTATATGTTTGGTCGCTTCTCACAATCCAATTGTATACATTGAATCCTAATGTAAGATTTGAATTAAAAAATGACTGAGAAGCAAAATCACTTTTAGTAGAAAAATATTTTATATCATAATTGAAAACGCCTGATTTCCCTGTGTGAAGCCAATCATTTGTTGATTTATTTTTTAACAGTGATGGCGATGCGTAGATATTGACGCGTAAATCACCAGGTATCAGTTCTACCTCTAAATTATCGTAGTCCTTTATTGTTGGACACGTTGAATTAATTTTAGATAGTTCGATATTTGTAGTATTAATAAACTTAGTATCAAGACAAAGCTCTCCTTGAGAGTTAAATAAAAAAGAACTCTGACCAATATATTTATCATTTAAAAACACACTAACGATATTTTCGCCTTGAGGAAAATGAGCCTTTTCACTATATAACTTTGCAATATCACTAGGTATTCCTTTGTGTTTTAGTGCATCTTGGTCGAAGACTACTTCTTTCGCATAGGAAGAAGTAGCCACAAATAGCAAAATTGCAACAATTTTATTCTTTTTTTTTCTAGTCATTTTTACTAGTTATTTAACTTGATAGAATATTTTTGCGTGGTTGAATACCCCCATTGAGTAAATGGTTGTATAGTAACCCCATCAATCAGTGTCGGCGAACGTTGAGATGTAGTTAACTCTATAGATTGATTAGGTAAAATATAATTAGATGGTAACACCCACTCAATATTCCCAGGCTTACTCAATACACTATTGCTTAATCTTACAATATAAGGGCTAGGGTTAGTTACGATTAACGTATTTTTTTCATACTTCCATTTTAACAATTCCCAAGGAGTATCATTTTCAGGCAAGTTTTTGGGTTTTATAATAAGAGGAAGATTTTGTCGAATAGTAAATTTGATCTGTTCAGCATCAGGATCTGCTTGTGGAGGGATGCCTTCAAAAATAACTCTCATTAATACTTCATGCTTTAAATCAGAATTACTTGTGAGCATAAAGCGTATTAATTGCTTAGCTTTAGGCTCAACTCGAATAAGTTGAGGAGTAGCAATAACCAGATCTTGGTATTCAGGATCGACATTTACTAATTCTGTTGTTAATAGAACAGGATAGTTGTCTGTATTAGTCACAACAATCTCACCATCTTGACTTTTTTCATTAACAACAACGACTGACGTAGCAGGTAATATACCTGCTGCAATTGATAGCTGTGGGATTAGTAATACAATTATAAGTAATAAATATGTTTTTATTTTCATTTTAGCTGCGTCATTTTATTATAAGGTAACTAAATTAATTTAGTTACCTACAAATTTTAGATATAATTTAATTCAATTGTTGATAAGCCATCGAGTAAAACAGGTTTTGATTTACCGACTGTAGCTGCCTCTTCACTTACATAAGCTTGAACCTGTAAAACTCCATCATAAATACTCGCTTCAATAGGCGTTGTTTCATTTGCTTTCGCAAAAGAAGTTTGTAAATCCATATTATTTGAGAATAGGTTTCCGCCCGAAACTTTCCAAACTTTGCTTTGAGTATTATAGTAAATATTCTGAACTTCACTACCTGAAATAGTTGTTAGCTGATTATTGCTATCCAATGTACTCACATTCAAGCTATTCGCTTTGTAACGAACAATATACCCGCCAATATTTATACCTGTAGAGGTTTTACCTAATCCAGCTACACCATTTGAGCTATTTCCCGCACCAATATCTAATAATTTAATAGGAAGTGCAGCAAATCCTCGAGAATTCTCAGTTGCGCCAGCAACTGTACCAACTCGTTTACTAGATGCAGATAATTTAACAGGAGCATTAGCTGAACAACGAATTGTAAAACTGGTTTCCTGTATTGGTAAGGCGGCAAATTTGCCACCAAAGGCACCATCTACAAATGTTAATGTATCAAGATCAATCAAACCATAATCAATATTACCACCACCAGCAATATCTAATTCACAAGCTGCAGGGTCAATTCGACCTGTAACGCTAATATCTATAGAACCAACGCTAGCCGCTGAGGCTGTAAATGAGCATATCATTGCTGACGAAATGAGGATTGGTAATAGCTTTTTCATACTTGTTTTCCATATAATTTATTAGTTCGGCTTATATCTTATGTTTTATCCCAAAAAAGAGTAGAGAAATAATGTTCTATTTTGTAAAATTTAACTACATATTAATAATATTATAGACCTTGCTATACGCAGAATAAAACACCAATAATTTCAGATTAAATACGATAACTTATTACTCTGGCATTCCCAATATGACACACTCTATGATTTAAATTAACATCATTAACAAAATAGCATCATTTTATGACTAAATTTTTAATGATGTTAATAATGATGTTAGTAACATTTTGTTTCATTCAATACCCCAACTGCTAACTAATAGTTAAAAATAATAACTAATTTATCGTGCTAATATTTTTAATATGGGAGAGTTCATAATTTAATTTACTACTCATAATACAATAATATAATTTTACGCTTGGGTTTTGCATAATGTTAACAATCTTATATTTAAGCAAATCAAGGTATTGAATACTCACCCTCTATTTCTTAGATTAGTGTTTTATTGGTACTAAAAAGCGCTATCTCAACTATAGCAATCGCTGGTTTAAAGGTCGTGCTCTAGTCTAGAGCAGCTCTAATTTACGTTGATGATGCGACAAGTTCACTGATGTAACTGAGATTTGTTAAATATGGAGCCACTTTTAGTTATTTTGAAGCAACTACAGTGATATAGAAAAGCATGACAACCTCCTTGCGTGATACAGAAACAAAGCAAGCATTTTTCAGATCAATAATAAAAATATAACTAAAGGCGATGAGCACACTGAATTTGGAAGAACGATGCGCGACTTAATATCCAAACCATTTGTATTCAGACTAGCTCAGATAAAGATCGTGTCGAAGTGCTCATTTAACCCTTCACGACTGGCTAGTCAAAGAGTTCAGGCATAAAGGTATCAGTTGTATGGGAGAATTGATATTTTCCCAATAGAACAACCTCCACAGCTGTACCATAAAAAACATACCCAATATGCTAGGTACTGGCTTTATACCTATACTCCCACTTCACCACACAGGTACATATCTTGACTTAGTTTTCCTACTAATTTTGATTAGTACAAACCCTACGTTCAACAATATAGTGCGATTAACCCGGAAAAATTAATATAAATACCTTATTTCAATATACCGATTACGTTCCTTTTAAATAAAGGAATTACAACGTATGTTTCTACTGAAAGAAATTAAACCATCAGATATCTGCCCAATATCGAGTATTAGTTTATAAAAATTACCAATATTAACCATGTTGTTTTCATGGGTAATGTATTTCAATTAAGAATGATTTAATGCTCTATTAATGTGTTATAAAAACAAAAAACAGTATTTTATACCAACTTAAAAAGCCAATTGTTTGTTGTCATTGATAAAATATTGTCTATTTGGATTTTTTAACAAAATACTTTTTATTGAAAAAATAATTAAACATAAATACCTTACCAGAATTGTCTGCTTTATAATGTACTCACTTATCTGCATACTACTGCCAATAAGTAACAAGAGTGACATAAACTCAAAACACTTATCTATAATAATATATTGCTAACTCACTACGAAAAATAGGTTCCTTTTTTATCATGAATAATGAAAACTTTAGTGCAGATAACAACCCTGCACCTACAATTGACCCACAAAATCAAACTGATACTTTTGTTTTCCATGCTGAGCCTCGCGCGGTAGATGCTGGTGAAGGGGTTAACTGGATCAGCCAATCATGGTCTCTCGTTAAAGAGAAACTGGGTATGTGGATCTTGATTAACATCGTACTATTTGCATTAATCTTTATCATTTCGATGATCCCTTTCCTTAATTTACTGATTACCTTTATTACTCCTATTTTTATTGGCGGTATTATTGCAATCTGTGAAAACCAGCGTAAAACAGGTCAAGCTGAAATTGGCTTACTATTCGCCGGTTTCCAAAATAAATTCGGTACCCTATTTGCCGTTGGTGCAATCAACTTTGCCGCTAACTTAGTGGGTATGATCATCGCCTTTATTATTGGTGGTTCCGCTATGTTTGGTTTATTGATGGAAAGCAACCAATATAGCTCACCATCTGATGCTGCAATCCTTGCGTCTTCAGGTACATTCTTCTTTGCAATCATTATTATGGCTGTTGCTGCATTAGTCGGTACCGCATTAACTTGGTTTGCACCTGCACTGGTAATGAACCATAACTTTACTGTTGGCGCTGCAATTTCTGCCAGCTTACAAGCTGTTAAGAAAAACATCCTGCCAGGTATTCTGTTCTTTATCGTTATTTCAATCCTAATGATAATCTCAGTTATTCCTTTAGGTTTAGGTCTGTTAGTTTCTATGCCAATTATGTATGCTTGTTATTACAGCAGCTACCGTAGCCTGTTTTTCTCCCAAGTAAAATAAGCCAAGGTATGATGATTTAGCGATTTTGCTAAATCATTAAATCTAAAAAAGGAAAGCATTTGCTTTCCTTTTTACTATCCCCTACAAATCCACATATATTCCTTTAAATAATAATTTTCTTCCTCCTTTTTTTAAATTAGAGTTGTTTTCCATGTATTTCGATATCACTGATTTGAAACTGTGTTAATGTCGCTAATGCAGGAAGCATCAGCCATGGAGAGGAACTAACTTATCTTACATTGCAATCTGTAGGTGAATGAATGGGTGGGTTAGAAAATGAATTAAATATTGGCATATTTAGTCATTCAGTGAAAGGGGGCTCAGGTTTAACCTGAAGATACTTATTCAGAACACGTTAAATTTGCAAAAAAAACGCGACCACTATGAGCCGCGTTTAACTTTTGAAAGAATAACGGAAATTAACCGATATATTCTAGGCCTTTCATATATGGGCGTAATACTTCTGGAACTTCAATACGGCCATCTGCTAATTGGTAGTTTTCTAAAATCGCCACCAATGTACGACCAACGGCTAAACCAGAACCATTTAGCGTATGAACTAGTTGAGTTTTCTTATCACTCTTACCACGGAAACGCGCTTGCATACGACGTGCTTGGAAATCCCACATGTTTGAACAAGAAGAAATCTCACGGTATGTATTTTGAGCTGGTAACCATACTTCTAAGTCGTAAGTTTTGCGTGAACCGAAACCAATATCACCAGTACATAAAATCACTTTACGGTAAGGTAAGTTCAATAATTGCAGAACCTTCTCAGCGTGACCTGTTAGCTCTTCCAGTGCATCCATCGATTTTTCAGGGTGAACTATTTGTACAAGCTCAACTTTGTCGAACTGGTGCATACGGATAAGACCACGAGTATCCCGACCATATGAACCCGCTTCAGAACGGAAACAAGGTGTATGTGCAGTCATTTTTAGCGGAAGATCATTTTCATCTAAAATTTCATCCCGTACTAAGTTAGTAACAGGGACTTCTGCTGTTGGGATCAACGCATAAGTGCTGCTGTCTGCTTCTTCTTCCAACGGTTTGGTATGGAATAAATCTTCACCAAACTTTGGTAATTGGCCGGTACCGTACAGCGTATCATGATTGACCAAATACGGAACATATAGCTCTTGATAACCATGCTGCTCTGTATGTAAATCCAACATAAATTGGGCTAACGCACGGTGCATACGGGCTATTTGCCCTTTCATCACCACGAAGCGTGCACCGGTCAGTTTTACCGCAGCAGGGAAGTCTAGGCCCCCTGTTAATTCGCCTAGGCTAACGTGATCTTTAACTTCAAAATCATATTCACGAGGTTTACCCCAACGCGCAACCTCGACATTGTCGGAATCATCTTTGCCATCAGGAACTTGGTCATCAGGAATATTCGGGATACTCAATGCAATATCACGGATTTCTTGTTGCAGCTTGTCTAATTCTGCCTTAGCAGAATCCAATTTTTCGCCTAATAAGTTAACTTCTTGACGTAATGGCTCAATATCTTCACCACGTGCCTTAGCCGCACCGATAGTTTTCGATCGCGAGTTACGGTCTGCTTGCAGGGTTTCAGTTTCAACTTGTAAAACTTTGCGGCGTTCTTCTAATTCACGCAGCTTTTCCACATCAAGGGTAAAACCCCTGCGAGCCAGTTTTTCAGCAACCGCGTCTAGCTCCGTACGCAGTAAATTTGGATCGAGCATGCTTATCCTGTGATAATTGTTAGTTATTGATGGTACTTAATATAACGCATTCCAGCGTTATAAATAAAAGTATAGTAATTGGCTATATAACCTTACCGCATTGCCCAGTTTAGCGATAGCGTTTTATGGCACTATTTTGATCCTGTTGGGCTAACCAGTCTAATTTTTCAGCAAACTTGCTCTCTTGCCCTCGTTTTTCAGGGTAATAATAACGCGTTGCCTGCATTGGCTCAGGAAAGTAGTTTTCCCCAGCAGCGTAAGCATTAGGCTCATCATGAGCATAACGATACCCTTTCCCTGCCCCCATTTCTTTTAACAACTTAGTTGGGGCGTTGCGTAAATGCTCAGGGACATCGTAGTCGGGCTGCATTTGAGCATCTTTAATAGCTGCTTTATATGCGGTGTAGACAGCATTACTTTTTGGAGCGCAGGCAAGGTAAATAATCGCTTGGGCAATTGCACGCTCACCTTCTGCGGGCCCCACTCGGGTAAAACAATCCCATGCAGAAATGGCCACTTGCATAGCCCGAGGGTCGGCATTCCCGACATCTTCAGAAGCTATTGCTAACAAGCGGCGTGCGACATAAAGTGGATCTCCCCCCGCCGTAATGATCCTTGCATACCAATAGAGCGCGGCGTCAGGGGCCGAGCCTCTTACTGACTTATGCAATGCAGAAATTAAATCGTAATAACGGTCACCTTTATTATCGAAGCGTGCAGTACGTTCACCACTGACTTCTTTCAGTAAGTCAGCGGTCAAAATACGTTGGCCTTGGCTATCGGCTTCAGCCATATCGGCCATCATTTCCAATAAATTCAATGAGCGCCGAGCATCGCCATTAACTAACTGTGCAATAATTTTACGTGTACTGTCAGGTAGAAGAATATTTTGCCCACCTAGCCCTCTTTCTGTATCAGCTAAGGCTTGTAACAATACTAGCTCAATATCCGCTTCTTCCAGTGACTTAAGTAAATAAACCCTTGCGCGCGAAAGTAGTGCAGAATTCAACTCAAATGAAGGGTTCTCTGTTGTCGCCCCAATGAATGTGATCGTGCCATCTTCGATATGAGGTAAAAAAGCATCTTGCTGGCTTTTATTAAAACGATGAACTTCATCCACAAATAAAATTGTTCTGCGGCCTGCGCTACGGTTTTGGCGTGCTTTTTCTATTGACTCACGGATTTCTTTAACACCTGAGGTAACAGCAGAAATACGCTCTATGTCAGCCTGAGCATAATGGCCAATCACTTCAGCAAGAGTCGTTTTACCTGTCCCCGGTGGCCCCCATAAAATCATGGAGTGCAAATGCCCTGCTTTAATAGCGCGTGGTAATGGTTTCCCCTCCGCTAACAAATGCTTTTGGCCAATGTATTGCTCAAGGGTTTCAGGCCGCATTCTTGCTGCTAAAGGTTGGAATTCATTCTGCGAAAAATCGAGAGACAGGTTACCCACGAGATCCTCTTTTTTACGTCTTAAAAATAAAGAAGTGCAAATCACCAGGCCATTAAAACCTGATGATTATTGTCGTTACTATTGGTTATTTTGCATTCGGTCGCTGGTCATCTAAGGTCACCCCTTTAGGCATCGTAAATTTGAATTTACTTGCATCAACAGGACCATTTTTTTGTTCTTTTAACTGATAAGCACTGACTTGCCCATCCTGTTCCACTGCCGAAAATTTTTCAATTGTCCCCTCTGGTGAGACTGTGATTGAAAAGCGTTTCAAGGTGCCATTAGTTTGCTTTGGTTTTAAATCAAACGTGTTACCTTGCTGAATAATTGAATACTGCTTCCAATCTTTAGGATCATTACGAGTGATTAATAAAAATGGCGTGTCTTGTGTGGCATCGGCCAAATTAGTTACCGTAACTTGTTCAACAAAAGGGTTATAAAACCACAAGTTTTTGCCGTCCGAGACTAATACACTTTCATCAGGTGATGTCATATTCCAATTGAATAAATTCGGGCGTTCAAGCCATAAATCCCCAACACCTTCTTGAACAAGATCCCCTTCAGGGCTAGTCACCTTCTGTGAAAAACTGGCTTGGAAGCTATTGACCTTGTTCAGACGAGCTTGTAGGTCTTGGCTGGCGTCGGCCAGTACTTGGCCGATATGTAAACTGAAGGCGAGTACGCCTAATAACATCATTTTTTTCATCGAACAATGACCTTAAGTTATGACCCTAAGAGGTGTGATAACGTTATACACCCCTAAAATTAAACCAACAATCAGCACACTAAATGATTAAGCTGTTAACCTATTTTTAATGCCCCATTGACGGTGGCGCAAGGACTTCACGATTCCCGTTATGACCTTGTTCACTCACAATACCTTGGATCTCCATTTGCTCAACAATCCTTGCGGCGCGGTTATAGCCAATCCTAAATTGACGTTGAACACCGGAAATAGAAACACGTTGTTTTTCAACCACAAACTCTACAGCTTGGTCAAATAATGGGTCAAGTTCTTCCCCACCACTATCATAGCCCCCACCTTCGTTATCATCACTACAAGTGGTAATGTTATCAATATATTGTGGTTTCCCTCGCGCCTTCCAATCATTCACAACCGCATGAACCTCTTGGTCACGAACAAAAGCACCGTGTACACGCATAGGGATTGATGAGTTTGGCGGAAGATATAGCATATCCCCCATCCCTAATAGGGACTCAGCACCGCCTTGGTCAAGGATAGTACGAGAGTCTATTTTACTGGAAACAGTAAATGCAATACGAGTAGGGATGTTTGCTTTGATCAACCCAGTGATAATGTCGACAGACGGACGTTGCGTTGCAAGAACAAGGTGAATACCTGCTGCTCGGGCTTTTTGTGCCAATCGAGCAATTAGCTCCTCAACTTTTTTACCTGCCGTCATCATTAAATCAGCAAATTCATCAACCATAACAACGATATAAGGTTCTTTTTTCAGCATAGGATGTTCAATTTCCATGCTATCACTAGGTTTCCAATGCGGATCAGGTATTGGACGCCCCATCTCTTCGGCTGCTTTAATTTTATCATTATAACCCGCAAGGTTACGTACACCGAGAGCAGACATTAGCTTATAACGACGTTCCATTTCATTCACACACCAACGTAATGCATTAGCGGCGTCTTTCATGTCGGTAACGACTTCTGTCAATAAATGCGGGATCCCTTCATAGATGGAAAGCTCCAACATTTTCGGGTCAATCATAATAAAGCGGACATCTTCGGGCTTCGCTTTATACAAAATACTGAGGATCATGGCGTTGACACCAACGGATTTACCTGACCCAGTGGTACCTGCTACTAATAAATGCGGCATTTTTGCTAAATCAGCAACCACGGGGTCACCTTCGATATCTTTACCTAACACAATCGTTAATGGCGAAGGGTTTTTCCTAAAGTCATCGCAGTCTAAAACTTCACTTAAATAAACCGTTTGGCGTTTTTCGTTAGGGAGTTCAAGCCCAACGTACGGCTTACCCGGTATCACTTCCACAACACGTACTGCCACTGTAGATAAAGAGCGTGCAAGGTCTCGTGATAATGTTGATATACGAGCGGCTTTCACACCGGGTGCCAAATCCAGTTCAAAACGCGTGATCACAGGCCCTGGGGAGAAACCAACAACCTCAGCTTTCACCCGATAGTCATTTAACCGAGCTTCGATTAACCTAGCGGTTTGCTCAAGTTTAAACATGTCGACTGGTTCTTCCTGTTCAGGTGGGCTCGCCAGTAAGTCAAGGGATGGCATTGGTGTTGTTGGTTTTGGTAAAGGTTGATCATTTCGCACCAAAAACGGGTGGAATAAGCTATCTTGCTGTGGCTGCTGTGGCTGCTGTGGCTGCGCAAAAGTGTGTGCCGATGTTGACGAATTGCCAAGACCTTCATGAATATTATTTTGTGAATTTTCCGAAGGAACTGGCACCGCACTAAATGAAGGCATAAATAATGGGTCAGCTGGTTCATCGTCTACCAGATCATCAACTGGAGAAAAACTACCCAGCACGGAAAACTCTTTTTTCAAATCAACCTTAGATTCAAAGTGATCTGATATCTGGGAATGTTCATCTTCTGCAAAGCTATTTTTGTACACGTCATCGACTGCAGGAGTGGATTCAGTTGATGCGGGTATTGTGTGAGTATTATTAGAAAATGCTGACGCTGATGGCCAACGATGCTCAATTTCTGGCTGCGTCAAAGAACCTGATTCAGATGGTTCATCTTGCTGCTGTTGTTCTGCAACGCTCGGTTGTGCGCTAAATACCGGCGATTCATAGTCAGTTTCATCGATATCACCATAACGCTCTCGTTGTTGCTCTAAGAACTGAGCTCGTAGCAATTCATCTTGCTGTGCTTCCTCTTCCGTTTCAGAGGACTCCTGCTCACCTGCGGACCACTGTTGATACGCTTGCTCGCGTTTTAACGCCTCTTCTTGGCGGCGTTGCAACTCAGCATCACGCTGAGAAGGGATACGGATACCGTAAAGTTCACGACGAGTAGGTAAACGAACAGGGTTTGGCCTTGGTAATTCAGGCTCTACTGTTTGTTTTACTTGGGCGTGGCGTTCAAGTGCGGCAATGGAAATCCCCGCAGCAGCAATGGCCGCTGGGTCTGAAACACGCTCCGTCACTGTTGTACTTACAGCACTCGCGACATCACTAACATTCATCGATGGCGATGAAAGTGATTGTGGCTCAAACGAGTTATATTGTGGCCTTTGAGGCTCTATTTGATTATTTGACTGTTCTTGATGAGGAACATCAGCTTGATTTTGTGGTGTTATATGCTCATTAGCGTGATATTCAAATGGCGTGGATGTCGCGTTTGATTGATGAACAGGAGGTTCATCCGATATTGGTGCCGTTTCCTCAAAACCAGAACCTAATTGAGGTTGGTAATCTTCAGGCACTTCAAAATGATAGGTATTAGGCTCATCAATAGCAGAAAACGATGGCACCGTTTCTTGTTCCGGTACACCTTGAGCCGCTATTGGCGTTGCCCCTTCAGTAACCGCTGTATTTTCGGTAGACTCTGCCTCTGGTGCAGGGGATACTTCAGTCACCAACTCGGCAACAGTAGGCGCAGAAAATAAAACGTCATCTGGGTCTATAGTATCTGGGTAATTGTTAGCCCTATGCTCTGCTTCTTGCGCACGTTGTAACGCACCTTCGGTTTCTTCGACATCTACATCATAGTCATCTAAGTCATCACCCCTCGCCCTATTTGTTAATAAAGCGATAGGAAAAAGGACGGCAGATCCAATTTTTTCTGCAATTGTCAGCCATGACCAACCTGTAAATAACGTAAAACTAATAGCCCATAAGAACAGCAATGCAAGTGTTGCACCTAATGAGTTAAACCACGGCATTATTGCGTTACTAAACACGCTACCAATAACACCGCCTGAAGCAAAGTTAGGTAAATCATCAAAATTCAGTGCAGCTAGCCCACAAGAGGATAAAATTAGCGCTAACCCACCAATTAACCTTAGAGAAAGAGAGAAGAAATCAATATAGCGACGCTGACTTTCGTATTGGAAAATAGCCCAGCAACCGAGAATTAATAAGGGAGGAATTGCAAAAGCAAGAATACCAAAAGCAGAAAAAAGAATATCCGCGCTCCATGAGCCAACACTACCACCTAAATTCTTTACGGGCGCATTCCATGTGGTTTGGGACCAACTTGGGTCCGAAGGGCTGAAACTCAATAAAGCAACCATTAAAAAGATAGCGCTCAAGCAAATTGCGAGCAAAATAACCTCTAATAGCCGCCTACCGCTACTTAATTTTTTAAATTTGATGTGTTTATCTTCTGTGTATTCTTGGCTCATTATTGTTTCTTTGCTGACTGATGTTCTTTACTGATTTATGTTTATTCTAACATTAATCGCCTTGCTGTGCCTGTTTTACCGTTACGGAAGTAAATCAATGCATCACAGGAACGACAAGTTTCAGTATTTCATCTAACGCATAAGGATTCAATTTCTATTTCCCGTTAAAAATCCTAAATATTTATAGATTTAAAATCAATTAATTGGAAACAATACTCCTTGTTTACTAAGTAATTTTAGCAAACAAATGTCAACGCGGTTAGATTTGCGATTAAATGAGACACTTGAAGGTGAATAACACAATGTTTTTACTGTATTAAAACGGAACAACGCTGAGTAAACTCAGCGTTGAAACTGCAGTGCGACAACAAAGCTGAAAATGCTGTGCTGAAGTGAGGTTAAAAAAGTAAAAATTAGCGTGTTTTAATCACTAAACGGTTACTTTGTTTAACTTCTTCCATAACCACGTAGGTACGAGTATCGTTTACACCAGGTAAGCGTAAAAGAGTTTCACCTAGCAGCTTACGATATGCGGACATATCTGGCACACGCGTTTTCAACAAGTAGTCAAAATCACCAGAAACAAGGTGACATTCTTGAATTTCTTCAAGCTTTTGAACTGCTGTATTGAATTGTTCGAACACGTCTGGTGCACCACGATTCAGTGTAATCTCAACGAACACTAATAGGGATGCATCTAAGTAATGTGGATTTAACAAGGCGGTATAGCCAGAAATAAACCCTTGTCTTTCAAGACGACGCACACGCTCTAAACACGGTGTCGGTGATAAACCAACACGCTTAGACAATTCTACGTTAGAAATTCGCCCGTCTTTTTGTAATTCGTTTAATATATTCCTGTCGATACGGTCAAGGTCTTTGCCTGGACGCTTTTTATTGTCAATCATCTCTTAATCTCTCTTTCTCTAATTGTTATTTTCTACATCTATAAAATAGCACCTTAGCCGCACCTTTTATATTTAGGGAACCGTGTTCAGGAGCAAATTTTATTCATAGTGCTGAATTTCGTGTGAATGTAATTATCACCCACAATTTTGACTCATTTTTTAAGTTTGTAAGTAGCGTAAAGTTAACTTTCCAGTAAGAACAAAAATGCGCCATTTCCATTGACCTGCTAGATAATTAACTCTTACACAGATGTTTTCGCAAATGCGCAGCCGATTGTCAAAGCAAATGAATAAAAATCAGTACAAGATTTCGCTTTTTTTTCCAGTAAAACGTTTCGCAGCCTTAATTCAAGATAATTCCTAAAAATTGTGAAGCGTGACATATTCAACTTTTTGCTACATTTCTTTACAATTAGTAGGTATTGCCTATCATAGAAATTAGTGGCATGACACTCACTCGCACTTAAACCACTTTTGTTAACCTGCTATTTCTCCTACAATCCTGTTAACGCTTTTTTTTAGATTAAAAGAGGAATTCATGAGCACAACCACACATCGCAAGTTAATCATTCTAGGTTCAGGCCCCGCAGGTTATACTGCCGCAGTCTATGCTGCACGCGCAAATTTAAGCCCAGCCCTGATTACTGGGGTGGAAAAAGGTGGTCAGTTAACTACCACCACTGAAGTTGAAAACTGGCCAGGCGACCCTGAAGGGCTTACTGGACCGATGCTAATGGAGCGCATGCATGAGCACGCAGTTAAATTTGAAACTGAAATCATCTCTGACCATATTCAAAAAGTAGATTTAAAGCAACGCCCTTTCCGACTAATCGGTGATGAAAATCAATATACTTGTGATGCCCTCATTATCGCAACAGGTGCTTCCGCTCGTTATATTGGTTTACCTTCAGAGGAAGCCTTTAAAGGTCGTGGGGTCTCTGCTTGTGCCACTTGTGATGGATTTTTTTACCGTAACCAAAAAGTCGCCGTCGTTGGTGGTGGAAATACCGCGGTTGAAGAAGCACTATATTTATCGAATATTGCCTCAGAAGTTCATTTGATCCACCGTCGTGATAGCTTCCGTGCAGAAAAAATCCTTATTAATCGTTTAATGGATAAAGTCGAAAACGGCAATATTATTCTGCATACCGACCGTACTTTAAGCGAAGTACTCGGCGATGACATGGGGGTTACGGGTGTACGCCTTGAGTGCACTAAAACCCACGAAACAGAAGAAATACCTGTAATGGGAGCCTTTATTGCTATCGGCCATAGCCCAAATACCGCTATTTTTGAAGGGCAATTAGACTTAGACAATGGTTACATTAAAGTCCAATCTGGCACACAAGGTAATGCAACCCAAACCTCAGTAGAAGGTGTTTTCGCCGCTGGTGATGTAATGGACCATATATACCGCCAAGCCATCACCTCAGCAGGGACAGGCTGTATGGCAGCATTAGATGCAGAACGTTACCTTGATGGGCTTGCTTCTAAATAATCTATAACGAACATCTAGGCTTTAATCTTAAATAGATTAAAGCCTTTTTTATTCCTTCCTACTCTCCCTAGTTTTTCTTAACAACTTGCTATTGCTCTATATTTTAAGAGCAAGTTTATATTGCGTGCAAAACATTCAACCTATACTGTTTTTACATAAAATTAACGTTAACAAGGCACAAATATGGGGCAGCAATTAGGGCGTGATGATATTAGTGGTTATGCCTATTTTATTATTGTAGTTCTCGCAATAATCCAAGGTGTTATTATTGCAGCTACCACGGATTATTCTATCCGTTATGATAGCCAGTTAAGTACAACAACAGTGTATCTACCAGTCTTACTCGCTATTTTTGTTCCTTCGGTCATTAGCTACTTAATTACTAATGCGAAATCCGCCATTTTTTATCTCAATATTGCAATTACAGTCGGGTTAACTTGCTGGATTAACTACTGGCACGCCCAAGATTTTAAAACGCCAACAGAAGCAGACCCATTTTTTGCCTTTCTCACTCTGACTGTTTTATTCTTTTTCATGTTGCCATGGATGCAAATGTTACAAACAAGCGCAACATGGAAAATCAATTACAGTTGCTTAATGGGTTTATATATTAAAAATACTTTCCTAGGTATTTTATCCTCTGCCATTGGTGGGCTATTAGCGTTAATTATAAAGCTAGCTAGCTTTTTATTTGGCATTGTAAACCTCAATTTTTTGCACAATATCCTAGATAACGAATTAGTCTATTGGGCAGGCTTTACTCTTGGATTCAATATCAGTTTGGTCTTTTTAAGGGCTGTACTTGATATTCAACTTAGTAATTTTGCCAGTTTTATTGCTCGATTTTTCTTACCGTTGCTTAACCTAGTCGCTGCCATTTTCTTAGTGGGTTTTGTGATTTCATATTTCTCAGGTTTAGCCTCCGTCGGTCTAGGTTCGGCAGTCATGCTGTGGTTTATTATCCTGAACCTTATTTTTATTAACTTCGTATATGGTGATGGCAGTACACAATACCGATTCCGTCCGGGGCTAAATGGTTTTGTTCTCCTTAGCATTATTCTGCTCAATGCATTTTCAGCACTGTCTCTATACGGGATCATTGCACGTGTTAACCAATACAGTTGGAGCATTGAGCGCTTATACGCTTTCATAATTGCCTTGTTTTTATCCGCTATTGTCCTTGCTTATAGCCTTGCAATTCTTCACAAAAAAACAGCATGGATGGCATCTCTAGGTACTATCAACAAAGTCGGTATTTTGTCTTTGCTAGCGATTATTTTGGTCATCAATAGCCCGATTGCCGATTTTAAAAGGATCACGGTCAACAGTATCATAGCGGGGGTTGAAAACGGCAAAATTAAGGTAAATAGTTCTTTAGCATACGACTTAAAGCATTTAGGTGAATATGGGGAACAAGCCTATAAACAATTAGATAAAAACCCAGAATACACAGAAGCGTTTCAAACTAGCCCATACAATGAAGAACAACGTAAGCCATTGAAAGGTGTGTTAATACAAGCTAAAAACAGCCCTAAATTACCAGATAGTTGGTTTGACCTCGGTGAAAATCTCACCGGTGAATGGTATTGCACATCACAGTATGAGCCATACTCATGCATGGGCTTTATGGCAGACGCCAACCAAAATGGACAAAATGATGTTGTTATGTGTTATACCTACCCCACCAGTGCCAGTATTGAATGCAATATTTGGCAACAGCAGGAACAAAGCTGGGAGTTAGTCGATAACCAAACTCGTTTGTTTAATACTGTACAAGCGAAAGACAAAGCTTGGGATAATTTATTAGACGGACATTTTCAATTAAAACCTAAAGAATGGTTAATGATTGACCCTACCCCTTAGTTTTTTCTAAAAATGTAGATGGCTTAACAGAATGTCATTTAGCCATCTACATATCAAATAAAAATACAGTAATATCTCAACCAACCTCATCTTTTAAGACTGACTGAAATATTAAATTTACCTTTATAAAACAATTTAATAACAAAACACAGTTCACTTTAAATAAGGTGCTTTTATTATGTAACATATCCTAATGAAGCTGTTATGATGGAGCCTAAATAACTCGAATTACCGAGCAAGATCAAAAATACTGGTTTTCATATCGTCATTAATTATGTTGCTAGGTCACTCTATTATCTTTCTTGTGCAGTTTAAAATAGGGACTAGCGCAATATAGTAATGATGAAAGCGACGTTAGGTTGGCATAATCTAACTACACTCAATAACATTAAAACTACACCTGCTAACTAAATCATTATGGATAAATCAAGACAGACTGAATTGGTACGTTGGTTAAAACAACACAGTGCTCCCGCGAAGCGCTGGTTGCGGATCTCTATGCTGTTGGGCATGCTTAGTGGCTTACTGATTATTGCTCAAGCGTGGTTTTTAGCCGTTATCCTACAAGCATTAATTATGGATGGCACTCCACGGGAACAACTTGTAACGCCTTTTATTCTACTAATTAGCGTCTTTATTCTTCGTGCAATTGTCACTTACATACGAGAACGTATTGGCTTTCGCTGTGGGCAAGTTGTACGCCAAGAAATCCGCACAATGGTGCTAGATAAACTCCAAGAATTAGGCCCCGTTTGGGTCAAAGGGAAACCAGCGGGAAGTTGGGCAACCATTATTCTTGAACAAATCGAAGATATGCAAGACTACTACTCCCGCTATCTACCTCAAATGTATTTAGCGGGTATTATCCCCATCATGATTTTGATTGCTATCTTTCCCTTTAACTGGGCTGCTGCGTTAATTTTATTCGTGACCGCACCGCTTATTCCTATTTTTATGGCATTAGTTGGGCTTGGCGCTGCGGATGCTAATAGGCGTAATTTCATTGCATTAGGCCGCCTCAGCGGTAGTTTTCTTGATAGGTTGCGAGGCCTCGATACTTTACGATTATTCTTCCGTGAAAAAGCAGAAATTCAGCAAATTCGTGAGTCAACTGATGATTTTCGCTCTAGAACCATGGAAGTACTGCGGATGGCCTTTCTCTCTTCTGGGGTCCTCGAATTTTTTGCGTCAATTTCTATTGCGGTTGTTGCCGTCTACTTCGGGTTTTCATACCTTGGTGAAATGAACTTCGGTAGCTATGGTTTACCTGTCACACTGTTTGCGGGTTTTTTAGCTCTCATTCTTTCCCCTGAATTCTTCCAGCCATTGCGTGATCTCGGCACATATTACCATGCGAAAGCCCAAGCGGTTGGAGCTGCTGAAACGTTAGAAACATTGCTAAATAGCGAGGGGGAACAAAAAGCCCAGCAAGGTACAAAAACCCTCCCAAATGAACCTATTCGTATCGAAGCCAAGCAGCTAGAAATTTTATCGCACGATGGGGTGTGTCTTGCAGGGCCATTAGATTTTAGTATTGAACCACAGCAACGTATTGCTTTAGTAGGCCAAAGCGGTGCGGGCAAAAGCTCTCTACTCAATCTACTATTGGGTTTTTTACCCTATAACGGCTCAATCACGGTAAATGGCATTGAATTAAATGAATTATGCCCCGATAAGTGGCGTGAATTGCTTGGCTGGGTTGGGCAAAACCCACATCTACCCGAACAAACACTGATTGAAAATATCTGTTTAGGTAAACCTAACGCTTCTGAAGCAGAAGTTAAACATGCTATTGATAATGCTTATGTCTCTGAATTTTTACCGCACTTACCTGATGGCTTAAATACACGGCTTGGCGACTACGCCGCTCGCCTTTCTGTTGGGCAAGCACAACGAGTTGCTGTTGCTCGCGTTTTATTGAAACCATCGCGTTTATTGCTGTTAGATGAGCCCGCCGCAAGCCTTGATTCTCATAGCGAACAACGGGTTATGCAAACACTAAACCAGCTATCAGAGCAACAGACGACCCTGTTAGTCACCCATTTACTGGAAGAAACTATCGATTACGACCAAATTTGGGTAATGGCTAATGGCCAAATCATTCAACGGGGTAATTACAAACAACTCAGTCAATCTGAAGGGGCGTTTGCCCAGTTACTTGCCCACCGCAGTGAGGAGCTTTGATAATGAAAGTTTTATTACCCTTCTTAGCCCTTTATCGCCGTCATTGGTTTTTGATCACCTTAGGCATTATTTTAGCCATTGTGACCCTACTTGCCAGTATTGGGCTGTTAACTCTTTCTGGTTGGTTTTTAGCAGGTACCGCAATTGCCGGTTTCCCTGGGCTGTACTACTTTAATTATATGTTACCTGCCGCAGGTGTACGTGGCGCTGCTATTTTCCGTACTGCTGGTCGCTATGGAGAACGCCTAGTTAGTCACGATGCGACGTTTAAAGTTTTAGCTCACCTACGTGTTTTTGCATTTAGTAAAGTACTTCCACTCTCCCCAGGTGGGATCAGCCGCTTTCGCCAAGGTGAATTACTTAACCGCCTTGTTGCCGATGTAGAAACACTTGATCACCTCTATTTACGGGTGTTATCACCAATTATCACTGCATTTTTCGTGACTTTCGTGCTGATTTTTGGCTTAAGTTATCTTGACCCTCGCCTTGCGTGGACACTGGGAGGGGTCATGTTATTTTTATTATTTACCATGCCAATAGCCTTTTATCATGCGGGTAAACCAATTGGTCGAGAACTGACTGAATTACGTGGAAATTACCGCACTATTTTAACGTCTGCACTACAAGGGCAAGCGGAATTAACATTATTTGGCGCAACATCGCGTTTTCGCCAAACCTTGTGGGGAATAGAAAATAGCTGGCAAGCTCGCCAACAGCAACAAGCTGCGCTTACAGGGCTATCACAAGCGGTTATCTTGTTTGCATCGGGTATTACCGCAACATTATTGCTGTGGATGGCTGCGGAGCATGTAGGAGGTGATACAAAGCCTGGCGCATTAATCGCATTATTTGTTTTCTGCGCCTTAGCAGCCTTTGAAGCGCTAGGCCCAGTTGCTGTTGCTTTCCAACATATGGGCCAAGTTATTGCTTCTGCCACCCGAGTTTCACAACTGATGACAGCCAAACCGGAAGTGACTTTCCCTACCCAAAGCCATTCAATAGAAACACTAGAAAGCTTAGAGGTTGAAAATATTTCGTTTACTTATCCAGAGCAGCCTTTTGCTGTTCTGAACAATGTCTCCCTGTCTTTGACTAAAGGCCAACATTTTGCCTTGTTAGGTAAGACTGGCTGTGGAAAATCTACTTTGCTTCAGCTTCTTACCCGCGCATGGGATGTCGACAGTGGAAGCATTACTCTCAATGGTCATCCCATCAATGAGTTTAGTGAACAAGCCTTGCGCAGCGTGATGTCCGTAGTACCACAGCGCGTTCATGTGTTTAGTGATACTTTACGTAATAATTTATTATTAGCAAAAGAACAAGCGACTGATGCAGAACTTAATGAAGTGCTTCGCCAAGTTGGGTTAGGTAATTTGTTAGAAAACGAATTAAAACTCAATGCATGGATGGGCGATGGTGGCCGCCAATTATCTGGAGGGGAACAACGCCGCTTAGGGATTGCTCGGGCACTATTACACAATACTCCATTGGTCCTTATGGATGAACCGACAGAAGGGCTTGATGCACAAACTGAGCAACAAATTTTAGCACTGCTAAAAGAAAAGTGTGCAGATAAAACCTTGATTGTCATTACTCATCGGATGCAAGGTCTAGAAGAAATGGATAACATATGTGTGATGGATGATGGTAAAATCGTCGAACAAGGCACCCATCAAGCGCTGTTAGATATGCAAGGTCGGTATTACCAATTCCGCCAGCGCCATTGGGTACAGCAACCCCTTTGAGGCGCATATGTACCAATTAGATGATGACTCCAATTTATTTCCTCCCGTGTCTGAAGCGATGCGGGAACCGAATGGTTTATTAGCCATTGGGGGAGATCTTTCATCAAAAAGGCTGCAAGCTGCTTATTATGATGGTATCTTTCCTTGGTTTAATCCTGGAGAGATGCCTTTATGGTGGTCACCAGACCCCAGAGCTGTGCTAATGGTGGGCGATTTACATATTAGTCGTTCAATGAAAAAAGTGTTAAAAAAACAGATTTATCGCATTACGATTAACACTGCTTTCAAGCAAGTTATTGAAGCTTGTTCTGTCCGTCCCGAAGGTACGTGGATTTTACCTGAAGTACAAGCCGGTTATCTGGCTTTGCATCAAGAAGGGATCGCACATTCTGTTGAGGCTTGGCATGGCTCACAACTTGTTGGGGGGCTCTACGGCGTGAACATGGGTCACCTATTTTGTGGGGAATCTATGTTCAGTAGAATGAATGATGCATCCAAATTTGCTTTTATTACATTCTATTTTCATTTTTTGCGCTATAATGGGCAGCTTTTTGATTGTCAGGTACTTAACCACCATACCGCCTCGATGGGCGCAAAAGAGATATCCCGTAGGGATTTTTTACATATTCTTTATCGGTGGCGTAACAAAGCGATTGACCCCGCCTGCTGGTTACCGCAATCGATTGAAATACCGCCAATTTTTAATTAGTGAAAATTGGTTTTTACAATAATTTTATTCCCCATGAAAAAATAAAGATCGTGTTAAAATGCGACACTTCTTTACTTAGTGCGGGTTTTTGGGCATTATCTTGCCCGTTAAAAATCACGGTTATTAGACTTAGAGGATTAGATGGCCAAAGAAGACAATATTGAAATGCAGGGCACAGTTTTAGATACCCTGCCAAACACAATGTTCCGTGTTGAACTAGAAAACGGTCACGTAGTGACTGCTCATATTTCTGGTAAAATGCGTAAAAACTATATCCGCATCCTGACAGGCGACAAGGTAACTGTAGAGTTAACTCCTTATGACCTGAGCAAAGGCCGAATCATTTTCCGTAGCCGTTGATATTCTCTTCAGGCAAGGCCTGACATTACCACAGGTGCATGACACACCTGTGGTCTATTTCGTCAGAATACCGCATCCTCCGGAGAGGCCTTGTGCACGCTACTGAAGCTGTATGTCAGTGTGTTACTTTTTTCATCAAGCCCGATACTTACAGAGCCGCCATTGGTTAATGAACCAAATAGCAATTCATTTGCTAATGGTTTTTTCAGGTTATCCTGAATTGCGCGCGCCATAGGTCGGGCGCCCATTGCTTTATCATAACCTTTTTCACATAACCAACGACGAGCCGCTGAGCTCACCTCAATGGATACCCCTTTCTCATCAAGTTGTACTTGTAATTCAACAATAAACTTATCAACCACTTGCGTGATAATCTCAGGCGTTAACGAATTAAACCAAATAATGCCATCTAGACGATTACGAAACTCTGGAGAAAATACTTTTTTAATCTCAGACATCGCATCAGTACTGTTGTCTTGGTCAGCAAAACCAATGGAACGACGTTGTGTTTCTTGCACACCAGCATTGGTTGTCATCACCACCACTACATTACGAAAATCAGCCTTACGGCCATTATTATCGGTTAATGTGCCGTGATCCATTACTTGCAGCAGAATATTAAACACATCAGGATGTGCCTTTTCGATTTCATCCAATAACACCACTGAATGTGGATGTTTAATAACAGCATCAGTCAGTAAACCGCCTTGGTCAAACCCGACATAGCCCGGAGGTGCACCAATTAAACGACTAACTGTGTGGCGCTCCATATACTCAGACATATCAAATCGTAATAGTTTGATATCTAGTGCTTTAGCTAACTGAACGGTGACTTCTGTTTTACCAACCCCAGTTGGACCTGCAAATAAAAACGAGCCAACAGGTTTATTGTCTACCCCTAAACCTGCTCGATTCATTTTAATGGCTTCCGATAATGCATTGATCGCATTGTCTTGGCCAAATACGAGCATTTTCAAACGCGAATCAAGGGTTTTCAGTTTGTCTTTATCACTCGATGAAACCGTTTTTTCTGGGATACGTGCAATACGTGCCACCACGGTTTCTATTTCAGGTACACCAATGGTTTTTTTACGCTTACTTGGTGCAATAAGCCGCGTACGGGCTCCAGCTTCATCAATAACATCAATTGCTTTATCTGGTAGGTGCCTGTCTGTGATGTATTTAATAGATAAATCCACAGCAGCTTGGATAGCTTTAGCGGTATAACGCACATCATGATGCGCTTCATACTTAGGCTTTAACCCAGTGATGATACGAATAGTTTCTTCTGGTGTAGGTTCAACAATATCAATTTTTTGAAAACGACGCGCTAACGCCCTATCTTTCTCGAAAATACTACTAAACTCTTGATATGTCGTTGAGCCAATGACTCGAATACGCCCACCTGATAGCAAAGGCTTAATCAAATTAGCGGCGTCAACTTGGCCACCGGATGCAGCACCCGCACCGATAATCGTATGTATTTCATCGATAAATAAAATACTCTTCGGGTCTTTTTCTAGCATTTTTAGCAGCGCTTTAAAGCGTTTCTCAAAGTCCCCGCGGTATTTGGTGCCCGCTAATAATGAGCCAATATCTAATGAATAAATAGTGCAACCTTTCATCACTTCTGGGACATCGTCTTGCTCAATACGCCACGCTAAGCCCTCTGCGATTGCTGTTTTACCAACGCCAGACTCCCCGACTAATAGTGGGTTATTTTTACGGCGGCGACATAGCACTTGGATCGTACGCTCTAATTCTGCCTGCCGTCCCACCAGTGGGTCGATATTCCCTTTTTTAGCCTGCTGGTTCAGGTTAGTCGTGAAGTTGTCCATATGGTCTTCTGAGACCGGCTGTTCTTCATTTGGAGTACTACTCGGGGAAATATCTTGTTCAGATGAAGGCCCCTCACCTTTTACTGTGCCATGAGAGATATAATTGACGACATCTAAGCGACTGACATCATGCTTACGCAATAAGTATGCCGCTTGAGATTCTTGTTCACTAAAAATAGCGACTAAGACATTCGCACCACTGACCTCGTTGCGCCCAGATGACTGCACATGAAAAACAGCTCGCTGTAATACACGTTGAAAACTCAGAGTAGGTTGGGTGTCTCTGTTATCATTTTCGGGTAACAAAGGTGTAGTTTGCGCGATGAAGTGTTCCAGTTCTTGGCGCAGCGCGACAAGATCAACCTTGCAAGCATCTAGAGCTTCGCGCGCAGAGATATTACTCAATAACGCCAGCAATAGGTGCTCTACTGTCATAAACTCATGGCGGCTATCTTTCGCTTTTGTAAAAGCTACATTTAAACTAAGCTCCAGTTCTTGATTGAGCATAAGCACCTCCCAAAATTGATATTAAACCAGTCAAACTTTCTCTATAGTGCAAAGCAAAGGGTACTCATGTTCACGAGCAAAAGTATTGACTTGCGCCGCTTTTGTTTCAGCAACCTCTGCGGTAAAAATTCCACAAACTCCCTTTCCTTGAATATGGACATCTAACATTATCTGTGTAGCGCGTTCTTCATCAAAAGAAAAGTATTTTTGTAACACTTCGACAACAAAATCCATCGGAGTATAATCGTCATTATTTAATAATACCTTATACATCGATGGTGGCTGTAAGGTTTGCTCTACTTCATCTTTAAAAATGACGTCTGTTTTAAATGTGCCCAGAAAATCGCTCATTACTTTCTTGCTCAGTCTTACTAAATGTTAAATTTCAATTTTAGCATAGTCTTTATTATCAACGATTTCACCAATCAAGTTGATAATGCCATCAAACTATACGGTTAGATTAGTATGTCATTTTTTATCATATGTACTATAAACCACAGTGTAGCATGGCAATCGCCCTCACTTCTATGATTTGCAATCTGTGAGCCATATCAAATATCACAGAAAATAGCCGTCAATGCTTATCGAATTCTTAACACTTTACCATAATTACTGAGACTCGCCTCTTGACCTTATAAGGCAATTTACTACAGTATGTTTTACGAGCAATCAACAGAGTATTTATACTTAGTTGTTGTGTGTATTTTATACATGTCTGTAAAACACTATTTGCAAACCTAAAGGATAAAATATGGAGACGGGTATCGTTAAGTGGTTCAATAACGCAAAAGGCTTTGGTTTTATTTGCCCGGCTGATGGCGGAGAAGATATTTTTGCTCATTATTCCTGCATTAAAATGGATGGTTATCGGACTTTAAAAGCAGGTCAAAAAGTGCAATTTAGCGTAACGATTGGGCCAAAAGGTAATCATGCGGATCTGATTATTCCAATTGAAGTTGAGAGTACTCTTCCTGATAATACTGAATCAAATTAATACGTTGTACAATTTAACACTTTGTGCAATAGAGCACAGTTAATTATTTCAATATCATTGATGACGTCAATAATTAACTGTGGCTATTTATAACTTAACTATCAGATAATGGTTTTTTAGCCGCACAACCACCCGCTGTTTGCAGATGGGACATATCACCATACAATGACGTTAATAATGCATATTGTTCAACGTCATAAAACTTACATTGGTTTTCTGTAAACGCTTTTGCAACTTCAATCATAAATTTTACAGCCGCCGCAATATCAACTTCATGGCTAGCCCCTGTGGAGCAACCCGGTACGACGGTATCTGAGCAAATGGCCACACCAACAACAGGAGCTGATGTTGACACCGCAGGTTGTAAAATACTATTAATATGATGAAGGCCATTGCCGTAAGGCGTTATGTCTTGAATAGATAACGGGAACGTGACTGCCTTTTGCCCACTACTCCACTCCATTAAGCGGATCAAATCTTCAGACACAGGCAGGATATAACCACTTTTTACTGTAGGGGATAACGCATACCCCTTGTGGTTCAGTAAACGATTCCCTTTTGTCGTATCTACCGACAAAATTGCATCCGCCTCAGGAATTGCTTCATGCTGATTCATCGTCGCATCTTCAAGGGGAGAATCCATAAAATCAACAGGTGTATGAGGCCGCGTTGGGGCATTAGGGCAAATATGAGTTGTGATAATCACATCCCCTGCCAGTTTGTCCCCCTTTTCATGCATTTCTGCTAACTTAAGACCTGCCGCAACTGCAGCTATGGCACCATCAGCATCAGAAACAACACCAATTCGAGATGGCCTAGCACCAATACCACCTAAGCGGCCGATAATCCCCAGTGTTGGAGCACCTTTACCTTGTGATTTACCTTGTGTGCCAGGAATATGAATACGGACAAAATCACTTTGACCTTTAAGATCCTTGACTGTTTTAGACGTGACATTAATTTGTGGGAAACCCTGGAATAATGCAACAATGTCTTCACCCCTAACACTAGCGCTATCGATTAAATCGTAAACGCAAAGAGTTTGTTTTAGACTCATTGTATTTCCTTCAATTTTAATTATTTTTTATAAAAATGAAGGGCTACTTTGGGGATAACTAGCCCAATAAAGCTAGGTTTCCCCATTTCACCCCATGTGAAACCACTTATTGCTGAGGTCTCACCTTTTCCTGATGAAGGCGTTATTCACGCACTTAAAATAAAGTACTAACGATATAAACTGCTTATAATTTACTCTTTACTTTCACTACTTACTTTTACTACCTACTTTACTACATGACATAATTTCACTACTTTTTGATACTTTTTTGTAGCCAGTAAGGGTCGCCAACCATACAACCTAGATAAGCAGCCTTATGGCAAAGATTAGTGGATAATTGCTCCATAACCTCTTTGTTCATCTGCATTTCAGGCAAACTTAAACACAGTGCATATAATGAATTTTGCGATGGGTCAAAAACGGTACTGGATACAGAAGCAACACCAGCTACAGATTCATTCATCGAGAACTCCCAGCCACGCTCAGCAATGAGGTTCATTTGTTGAATCAACCTTTCTTGCTCATCTTTTGACTCACGACTAATAATTTCTGACCTTTCATTCAACGGTAGCCTAGATAACAACGCACGCCCCGTAGAAGTACCAAGAATAGGCAAACGAGTCCCCGGCTGGGTAACCACTTGCAACATACTATTGCCAAAACGCGCATGGACAACACGCACCATGTCATCATCAAGTGCGGATACATAGCTGGTAAAACCGCTATCTTTAGCAAGCTCATCAAGCGCTTCAAGCATCATATCGATTAAAGGGTTCATCCCCCTCGCTCGGTGAGCTAATTCCATAATCAATAAGCCAGGCCGATAAATTGGCGCATTATTTTTCTTTTCTAACAGCCCTAGTTCTGCCATCTGTTTTAAAAGGCGTGATGCGGAGCTCTTTGGCATACCTAATTCATTTACCAACGTTGTTACTGTTAGCTCAGCGCCTGTACGCAGGAACAGTTGATAAACATCAACGACACTAGATAAAATACTCATGACCCTAAACCTTGGGTTAATACACCGTAACTTTGTGGTTTTCTATCTCTTAGATAAGGTACTTTAAGGCGTGTATGCGCTTGGTCTAAGAAATCAATTTCACCAATTAATAGCTCTTCACCTGCATGAGTTGCTTCATAAAGAACTTGTCCACGAGGGCCTAATACCTTGCTTCCACCAAATAAATGGAGGTCTTCTTCATGGCCCCAACGGTTTACAGCAAGTAAGTGGGTACCATTTTCCAGTGCTCGACAAGCGCTGTTGATATCCCAAACGTCTTTATCTTGTACACACCATGCAGAGGGGGCTAATAACAATTCGGCCCCTTGTAGCGTTAAAATACGAGCGACTTCAGGGAACCCCATGTCATAGCAGATCATGATGCCAATTTTCCCTATTGGTGTGTCAAATACAGGGAAGCTGTCACCACGACCAAACCACTGTTTTTCTAAACCAAAAGCATGGACTTTGCGAAATATACCGCTAACCCCTTTACACCCTGGGTTCCAAACCCCCACAGAGTTATATATGTCACCTAAATAGTCGCCACGCTCAACAAAACCGCTAACGATGGTAATATTAAGGCGGGTCGCAAGTTCACTAAATAAGTTATAGGTTTCGCTGCCCTCTGAATCACTTAAGTCCCAGAGTTTTGTAGTTAATAAATCACCACGATAACCTGTTGTTGCTAATTCAGGGAAACAAACCAGCTTCGCACCTGAATCAGCAGCTTGTTGGCACATTAGCGCCATGCGCTGCAAATTATTCTGCTTATTACCGAGTTCAGAATTAAACTGAGCCAAAGCAACTTTAACTTTTGTACCTGACATTGCTTAATCCTTATCCAAATTAGAGACTTGGCGAAAATGCACAGCTTCAACACCTTTTGCTTTTGCCTGCCAGCTCATGGCAATCCAATAAGCTATAGCCCCCGTAACTAATGAGTTAAGTGCTGGAATACCGTAATCTGCATTAAATGGCCCTAACTCTGATGTTCCCCATCCGACTATGACGGCAATTAACCAGACAATTAAAGTAATGGGGTTATACGCTTCGCAACTAGGCGGCAATATGCCCTGTGCACGCGTAGTATCTAGCTCTTTGCGGTCTCGTTTTAAGATATAGTAGTCAACAACCATAATCCCTGCGACAGGAGGGATTGCTATTCCAAGGTAAATTAAGAAGCCAATAAAATTGTCTAAAATCCCTAACATTGAAGCGATGGTCCCAAAAATACCAATCACCCACGTTAAATAACGGCGGTCAAAACGTTTATTAAAAATCGCATTGAGTAGTGTTGAGAAACCTAAAGATGATGAGTATAGATTGATATCATTCATTTTTATTGTTGAAAAAATAACAATCGATGCACCTAATAGGCCAGTCAATGCCATCATTAAATCAAACACTTGGCTAGTACGTAATGAAAGTGCCATCAGTACCGCTATCATGTTTACCAGAAGCTCTCCAAAAAAAGTGCCGATGAGCGTCATCCAAAACACATCTTTAGGGGCTTTCATAAAGCGGCTGATGTCTGGTGTTGTCACCGCTGCAATAATAAAACCGCCAGCAACCATCGTGATTGCAGCTGGCATTGTCATTAGTGGCCCGGCGGGTTCAGTGTCATTGATAAGAGTACCAATATCCTGACCTGATAATAAATTATACGTCGCCCAACCTAATGCGAATAAAAATAGCGGCGTTGAGATATTTGCAGTAATAGATAAAAATCGATACCCATATACTGTAATAACCGTCACCGCAATACCTGTAATAAGTGACCAAGTCCCTGGTGTTAGCACGTTAGTCGCTTTATACATACCATCCGCGAAGAAGCCATTTTGTACGCCAAACCAACCCATTAAAGAAATGGCAATTGCGCCACCAATCAGAGCTGAACCTAACTTACCAAAACCCGCCCACCTAGAGAGTAGGCTAATCGACATACCTTCGCGACATGCAGCCGCCCCAAGCCCCCAACTGACTACCTGCAAAATTACAGAGCCAAGCATGGTTGCCCAAAACGCCTGCCAAAAAGTTAACCCGTACCCGAGCGCCGCACCTAACATGACTTGTGAAACACAAGCTAGTGCACCAATTCGTAGAATTAACACTTCATAGAATGGTCTACGAGCACTTTGGGGTACCCGAGCCAAAGAATAATCTTCACCTACTTTATTCGCCATATTCGCACCTGCTGTGTGGTTGTCTTTGCTTAGTTTTTTACTGGCTTTATTATAAGTTCCATTATATGGAACTAGGTTTCATTTATTCTACAAGCAAATAATATCCATGATCGCTACCAATTCGCAAGTAGAATTTATCTTTTCAGACAATATTTTTATTATGAAATATTTAAATAAATGAGGGAATACATATAGCGAGAAAAAATTTCATTGATAAATGAATAGGTTAAATTTGGAGCATTTAATTAGCAGAATTTAATCGAGGAACTCGGTTCCATTAAACGGAACTGTAACATGATGTAAATATATTCTTAAATAGGCAAAACTTCAATGCATGAATACCCTACTTATAAGGAAAATGATATCTATATTGATTGGAAAGGTCAGATATTAAACCGCCTTAAAAAACACTAAAGCAATTTCCTCTGTATTGTATAAACCAATACAGAGGAAAATATTAATAGGTTAATTACTCCCTCGCTAATGCATCAATCGGATTTAATCGGGCGGCATTACGTGCGGGTAGAAAGCCAAAAATAACCCCGATCGCTGTTGAACAAGCAAACGCACTCACTAGCGCCATAGGGTCAAAGGAAAAAGTCCAGCCGGGCAATGCCATTTGGGCCAATAAACTGATGCCATAGGACAATCCAATTCCTAGCAGCCCCCCCATTAAGCATACTAAAATGGCCTCAATCAAAAACTGCTGCATTACATCACTGGTCCTTGCACCCACAGCCATACGAATGCCTATTTCACGAGTTCGCTCCGTCACCGAAACAAGCATGATATTCATCACCCCGATCCCCCCGACCACGAGTGAAATGACAGCCACTAAAGTTAGGAATAACTGCATTGTTCTCGTTGTTTTTTCAGCTGCTTTAACAAAAGTATCAAGGTTAAAAGTAAATATATCTTGCTTACCATGACGCAATATCAGTAAACGAGTTAATTGTTGCTCTACCGTTTTAGCGTCATAACCCTCTTTTACCCGAACCGTGAAACTATCATAATAAGGGCGATTAATAATTTTACTGTTCACTGTGGTATCTGGCAGCCAAATTGATAATGACTTGCTTGAGCCAAAAGCTGATTTTTTCTCTTCAAGCACCCCAATAACGGTAACAGGCATATTACCAACTAACAAAGTTTCGCCCACCACACGCTCTTGCTTAGGGAAAAATCGTCGTTTCGTGTTCGCATCAATCACAACAACTTGCGCACGCCTATCCACCATATCTTGCGTAAAATTCATGCCTTCTGAAAACTTTGACGCATAGACATCAAAATAACCGCGCCCAACACCTAAAAGCTGTGCCGCCGCATCTAAATTTCCCTTTCTTAGGCGAGTCGAACTATTGATTTCTCCTGAAATCGCATACACATAGGGTTGTTTTGCTAAGGCTTCAATATCTGCGGCTTTTAAAGACTGACGATTTTGCGCATCATCACTGCCAAAATCTTCCCCGGGATAAATTGAAATGGTATTAGTTCCAATTGATTTTATATCATTCAAAACCATATCTTGTGCTGCATCACCAATAACCATAATCGATACCACCGAAGCGATACCAATGATGATCCCTAACATTGTCAGCAAAGTACGCATTTTATTGACGACCATTGCACGCCAAGCCATCAATAAAGCTTCACTAAACCGACCATATACCTGACTTAAAGACAGTTTACGGCTAGCAGCTTTTGGTAACGAATTAGTACGAACAGCTGCTACCACCCCCGAATCACGAAGAATTTCACCATCCTTAATCTCAACAACCCGCTCCGCTTGCTCAGCTATTTTTGGGTCGTGGGTGACAATAATTACGGTATGCCCCTGAGCGCAGAGGTCTTTTAAGATTTTCATCACCTCTTCGCCAGAATGGCTATCGAGTGCGCCTGTCGGTTCATCAGCTAAAATGATTTGCCCACCATTCATCAGTGCCCTTGCAATACTGACTCGTTGCTGCTGGCCACCAGAAAGCTGACTAGGACGGTAGTTGATGCGTTCACCTAACCCTAAGCGTTGTAATAATTGTGCAGCCCGTTCGCGGCGCTGTGCCTTCCCTGCTCCCGCATATATAGCGGGGACTTCAACATTTTGCTCTGCACTTAAATGACTCAATAAGTGATAACGTTGAAAAATAAAGCCAAAATGTTCGCGTCGAAGCTCAGCAAGTTGGTCGTTATCTAAGGTGGCAATATTTTGCCCGTCAACGATGTAATCCCCTGACGATGGTTTATCTAAACAACCAATAATATTCATCAGTGTTGATTTACCAGACCCTGATGCCCCAATAATTGCAACCATTTCACCTGCATTAATTTTCAGTGAAACATTTTTCAAGACTGTAGTTTGGTTTTCACCTTCACCGTAACGGCGGGTGATCCCTTGAAGCTCAATTAACGCAGACATTTTAGTTCTCCGTGTCACTGTGCCCAATGATCACTTTGTCACCATCATTTAACCCCTTGACGACCTCCACATACACATCATTACGGCTACCAATCTCAATTTGTTTTTTCTCTGCTTTATCACCTTGCAGAATATCTACCTCATAAGTTTGTGGCGAAATTTGATCTACCAATGCAGATAGAGGCAATAACAAAACGTTCTTACGTGAGTCTAATTCTATTTTGACCTGTGCCGTCATTTGTAATTTTAATAAATGTTGTGGGTTAGGCACTTCAAACCGCGCATAATAGAAAATAGCATCATTGATTTTTTCAGGTGTCGGCAGTATATCCTTTAGCTGGCCTGAAAATTTTTTATCTGGTGCGCCAAGCACCGTAAAAGATGCCTCTTGCCCTGGCTCTAAGTAAATTACGTCAGCTTCAGAGACTTCAGCTTTCACCAACATAGTATCCAAATCAGCAAGCGTTAAAATGGTTGGTGCCTCTTGGGCTGCGATTACTGTTTGCCCTTGTAATGTTTTAATAAAAGTAACAATACCGTCCATTGGTGCAGTAATTTGCGTGTATTTTAGGTTCGTTTTCGCGGTGTCTAAAGTGGCTTGGTTACGTTTAATTTGCGCTTGATAAGTCGCGACTTGGGCTTTTTTTACTTCAACGTCGGTTTTTGCTTTGTCTAAATCTTGTTGTGCGACCGCTTGTAACTTTGCCAAGCTAACATGACGCTGGTACGTGACTTGTGCCAAACGCAACTCAGCTTGAGCTAAGGAAAGGTTAGCTTCTAACTCGCGAGTCGTTGCTTCGGATTCAATCACATCATTTTGGGCTTTTTTAGGGTCAATAACGGCAAGTAAGTCACCTTTTTTGACGTAATCGCCTTCTTTAACATATAACGTTTGTAGCTGACCACTTACTTGGGCTCCGACATCAACTTTACGTACCGCATCGAGTTTACCTGTAGCGAGAACTTGCTTATCCAAATCGCCTCGAGTGACATCAACGGTCTGAAAAACTTCTGGATCGTTATCATTAAAGAGAAACCCAGCGATACCAGCGGCAACAATAATTATCACCAAATAAAGAGGCCACTTTTTTTTAGGCTTTACCTTCATTTATACCTGCTTCCTATGAACAAAAAGAGGGCTGCGCCCTCTAAAATAACTTACTGTAAGATAACAATAATGTTTCAACTTAACATATTGGCTTAATTCAATATGTTCATAATATATAACTTAAGTTATCAATTGATTAAACACATAGCAGGCTAAACTTTTCCTAGGTTAAATAATCAATCAACAACATACCTATTTTTGTTATCTCAGCTTAATTAGCTTTTCCCCTTGCAAGCCATGCAACACGAGAAAACATATTTTTCAGTTGCAGTGGAATGCTATCAGGCCCTAACTCTGCCGCCCGATTTACGGTGGCTAAGGCTAAATCAGGTTTTGAAGTACGGGAAATCGCTTTAATGATCACCCGTCTGGTTGAGACTTTTGCATTATCAGGAATATCTGCAATTTCATGATATAGGCTTCTGAACCCTTCGCGATATAGGAAATGTTCCATATCTGGAGCGGTTAACATCGTTAGCCTATCCCTATCTGGCGAATTGATTTTATTCGCATAATGCGTTGCAGTAGCGGCATATTTACGTCCCGCTTCATCACCATCCGTCAACACATGCCATTCAATCCCCATTTTATTGGCAAATTTCAACAGCGGCTTCAAGCCACTTTGTGCAAACGCAATAACTTTAATGCCTTCCGTTTCAAAGTAATAATGACATTGGCTTGCAAACTCGCTCATTAGCCAAATTTCAGTTTCCCCTTCAACCAATAACCAACAACGAGCAAAAAGTGCAGATGGCCGGTTAAATCGAATATGGAAAGAGATTTTACGTAACTCTTCAGGGCTTAAATCATTTTGGTTTAAACGATAAGCAGATACTTTATTCGTATTGCGCACCAAACGACACAAATCTTCCAAAGGCGCCAGTGAAAGTAGCTCACCTGAATTGGTTGTCGTGATACGTTGAAGTGAAAACAGGCTAAATAACCCCCAAGCAATAGAGAGCATAATCGGATGTAGTCGAGTTTCAGGGTCTTCAACAATAATCAATGGCCTCGCATGTTTATCTAAGTGAATATTACCTTTGGCTTGTAATAATGAATAAAACATCCCTAAGATAATTAAACGGATATTTCGTTGGTTTGGTTTTGCGATAAGACGATTAATATTGTCCAGTGCTTTCCAACCTTGTTTGCGAGGTTGAATATTTATGAGTGAATTGTCTGTCTTAATAATATGTGCAGTTTGCCCTGAAAAATAATGGCTCAATAATTGCTGCATTGCATCGATACCCGCCCCTAAATCATCATCACTCAGGCGCTCAGGGTTTTTAACTAACGCACTTGTTAATTCCTTAATATGAGCATTAAACATATCCCGCATTTCTTTTTGCCCAGTCACTATTATTTCTGGGTTAATCGACTGTAAGAAACGAGCATCTCGTAAACGGATAACGGGGTACAGCCGAACAATTTCTTTTATGTATTTCCCTACATTATCCAAGGATAATTTATTACCACCTGAATTTAAGAAGCTTTTATCAACCACGACAGTATTGTCATCTTTGAGTTCAGCACTCACTCGGTAAAAAATATGCTTAAGGTCATCACCATTATCGACCCAAACGGAGCTAAGATTATGGAAACGATATGACTGATGCCGGCCTTTACGGCGCTCACAAAATTTTAAAACAATCTGTAATGAACGATAACGTGAATCATCATTCCCTGCTGGGTGATGAAAGTCATGTAAAGTGAATTGATAATCTTTATGTTCGGGGGAGAGAAGAATATCAAGAGCATCAAGTAAACTGGATTTACCCCATGAGTTCTCACCGATTAAAACTGTGCTGTTATTAAGTTCTAAAGATAGCCGGTTAATCCCTCTAAATCCATATATTTCCACACGTTCCAGATACATATCTCTCTCCTTGGAATATTTTTAATTCACTTGGAACCACCAGTACAAGATAGCGCCAATGATTGAGCATACTAAAGGACAATATTTAGAGCTTACCGATTAAGCTTGTTTATTACTATATATATGTACGAGAAATAAAAAATCTTCACAACAAAACAGCTAACTGTATTGAGCATCTAATTGCAGTGTTATAAAATAGTAAAACTTTTATTTTTAGTATTTTTAACTTGCTTTTCGATGAATTAACCAATAAAAAATTTTATGGCGAAAAGCCCTTTTAGTACGGTGCGTTAAATCAGGTTTGTGCTGCGATAACTTAAATAAAGAAAAATAAGCATAACGCCTTGTTTATATTTACCTAGTCGATGGGATAACCTCTAAGGATGCGGCCATGTATTCAGGACTTTTAATTATTCTTCTACCGTTAACTTTCGGTTATCTTATTCCTATAAAAAACAAACAAATACTCCATCGTGTCCATCAATCATTGAACTCAATGGTGTATGTTATTTTATTTTTAATGGGTATTACGCTTGCACTGCTCGAAAACTTAAGTGTTCACTTAATTTCTATTTTAATTTATGCCGTTACCTTCTTTGCCTGTATATTTTTACTAAATGTTATCTCGCTGTTATTGTTAGATAAACTTGACCCGTGGAAAATTCCTCAGCATAAACAAGAAAAACCTCCTTCACGCCTCAAGATGGTATTCGAATCCTTACAGCTCTGCGGTGTACTGCTGTTAGGGTTTGTTGTTGGGCTAACTGGCTTTGATTTTCTACACTATGCAGATAAAGGCAGCCAGTTAGCGTTGATGCTACTGCTTTTATTGGTTGGGATTCAGCTACGTAATAGCGGCATGAGCATCAAGCAAATTTTAATTAACCGCCGAGGCACAACAATTGCCTTCGTGATGGCGGTCAGTGCGTTGGCTGGTGGCGCGCTTGCTGCATTTTTATTAGGTATTCCTGTTAAAATGGGGCTAGCTCTTGCTTCTGGGTTCGGTTGGTATTCCTTAACGGGGATTGTCTTAACCGATGCTTACGGCCCTGTAATGGGAAGTGCAGCATTCTTCAACGACTTAGCTCGCGAACTTGCTGCAATTATGTTGATACCAATGATTATTAACCGTTATCGCTCAACCGCACTGGGTATTTGTGGCTCAACCTCAATGGATTTTACCCTCCCCGTTTTGCAACGTAGCGGTGGGGTGTCTATTGTCCCTGCGGCCATTGTTCATGGCTTCGTACTTAGTCTTATTACGCCAATTCTTATGGCCTTCTTTACATAGGTAAAATTTCAGTCACAATAGCGGTTAATTTGCGTGAAACAGGAAATTAACATGACAGATAAACAACGTGTTTTAGTGTTGGGCGCTAGCGGCTATATTGGGCAAAACCTAATTCCCCAGCTGATTGAACAAGGATATGACGTTATTGCTGGGGCTCGTCGTGTTGATTGGATGCTATCTCAAGGTTGGCATGATACCCAATGCATTTATGTTGACCTTCACGACCCCGAAACTTTAAAAGGGGTAATGGAAGATATCGACATTGTTTATTTCCTAGTACACAGCATGGCAGACCAAGCTAATCTGGTTGAGCGGGAACGCGCAGCAGCACGTAATGTACAACAGGCTCTTGAAGGCTCTAATGTTAAGCATATTATCTATCTTAGCGCATTGCAGCACGGCCATACCTATTCACCACACCTTATCGCAAGGCGTTTAACCGGCGATATCTTGCGTGAAAGTCATATCCCTGTGACTGAAATCCGTTCTTCTATTATTGTTGGGCCAGGTTCAGCAGCCTTCGAAATTATGCGGGATATGGTTTATAACTTGGCTATTTTAACCCCACCACGCTGGGTGCGTTCAAAATCATCTCCAATCGCCCTATCCAATATTCTATATTATTTAACACAACTGGCAAAAACGCCGGTAACAGAAAGCCGAATTTTCGATGCAGGCGGCCCTGAATATATAAGCTACCAAGAGCTATTCAAAAGATTTATCAAAGTCAGCGGTAAACGCCGTTTGCTGATCCCTATCCCAATTCCAATTAGTATGATTTCGGTGCATTTTATTAGCCTTATCACCTCAGTACCGCCTTCAATTGCTAAGGAGCTAATCCAAGGCTTACAACATGACCTTCCTGCTGATGATAAAGCACTACGCGAGTTGATCCCTCAAACCTTAATTTCTTTCGATGACGCAGTCAGAGCAACCTTAGCGGAAGAAGCGGATGCCGTCGATAATGCAGATTGGGGATACGACCCTGAAGTTCGCAAGCGTTGGCGACCGGGCTATGGTTTTTATCCAAAACAAGCAGGTGCAACGCTTGGTACCATCGCTAGCAGCGAATCTCTTTGGCATGTCGTTCAACAAATTGGTGGCAAAGATGGTTATTTTTATGCCAACGGCCTTTGGAAAACCCGCGCCATCATGGATGATATGATGTTGAATAAAATTAAATATGGGCGCCCCAATCGCGAAGAGCTGCAACTTGGCGATGAAATAGATGGTTGGCGTGTCATAAACCTTGAACCTAATAAACAACTTAGTTTGCTATTTGGTATGAAGGCACCGGGCCTTGGGCGGCTGACATTTACTATTCATGATAGCGGTAACCGCCGCTCAATTGATGTTAGAGCTTGGTGGCACCCAGCTGGCTTCTGTGGTCTGCTTTATTGGTTTGCCATGATGCCAGCACACTTATTTATTTTTAAAGGTATGGCGAAGCGAATTAGTGAACTGGCTTTTGAACGGGATAAACAACTCGCTAAGCAACAGCCGATAGAGCATCCAACTGAGAAAACAGAATAATTTTAGCGTAAAAACCAAATTTTTATGCATAAATTATTGCATAAATATGCTCATGGGATTAATATCGCAGGTAGTGAAAAAAGATATTATTGGTAAGCATGAGCATTCAATTAAAAAACATCAACTGTTTCTATGGTTCCCATCAGGCTCTCTTTGATATCAATCTAGAGTGTTCTGCAGGTGAGACCATGGTATTACTCGGGCCAAGTGGAGCTGGTAAAAGCTCTTTACTGCGTGTTCTCAATTTATTGGAAATGCCACGTTCTGGCCATTTAAATATTGTCGGTCAGCAATTTGACTTTTCATCGGTACCCGATGCGAAATCTATCCGTGAATTGCGTCAAAATGTCGGCATGGTATTCCAACAATATAACCTGTGGCCTCACTTGAATGTGATGGATAACCTAATTGAAGCCCCTTGCCGTGTATTAAAGTTATCGAAACAAGAAGCACAAAGTAAAGCGGCTAAGCTGTTAGAACGCCTACGTTTATCTCAATTTGCTGACCGCTATCCTTTACATTTATCTGGTGGTCAACAACAACGTGTTGCAATTGCAAGGGCGCTTATGATGGAGCCTAAGGTTCTGTTGTTTGATGAACCAACGGCTGCGCTTGACCCTGAAATAACCGCACAGGTTGTCGATATTATCCGCGAATTATCAGCAACAGGCATTACACAAGTTATCGTGACTCATGAAGTAGAAATTGCACGTAAAACCGCTAGCCGTGTAGTGTACATGGAAAACGGTCATATTGTAGAACAAGGAGACGCCAGCCATTTTGCGGCGCCTCAAACTGAAGCATTTGCAAATTATCTGTCACATTAATAGATATAGGATTAAGCAATGAAAAAAATTATATTAGCCGCGCTACTAGGCGCAGTAACCCTATCAGCAACTGCTGCAGAAAAAGAAACCATTCGTTTTGCAACGGAAGCAACTTATGCACCGTTTGAAATGTTTGATAAAAATAACCAAATTGTGGGTTTTGATGTGGATTTAGCCAATGCAATGTGCGAAAAAATGAACGCAACTTGCACATTTACTCACCAATCATTTGATAGTTTAATCCCTAGCTTGAAATTCCGTCGTTTCGAAGCATTGATGGCTGGTATCGATATTACCCCTGAGCGCCAACAACAGGTCGATTTTACTGAAACCTACTACCCTAACTCTGCTGAGTTTATCGCAGTAAAAGAGAAAATCTCTTCGGTTGATCAACTAAAAGACAAAAAAATCGGTGTGCAAAATGGGACAACTCACCAGAAATACATCATGGAACAACATAAAGGGATGACAACCGTTCCTTATGATAACTATCAATCTGCCATTTTAGATTTACAAAATGGCCGTATTGATGCTGTCTTTGGTGACACCGCTGTTGCTGATGAGTGGTTAAAAGCGAAAGGTAATGAAAACCTAACGGCTGTTGGCGAAAAAGTCACTGATCCACAATACTTCGGTATTGGTCTAGGTATTGCTGTTCGTAAAGGAAATAAAGAGCTACTGGATAAAATGAATAAAGCCTTAGCTGAAGTTAAAGCAGACGGCACTTATGATGCTATCCACAAAAAATGGTTTCAACAGTAATTGATATAATTAATGAGCAACTTTCTATTTTTAACAAGTGCCGCCGGTATCACCGTCGGCCTTGCTGTTTCTGCACTGGTTTTAGGGCTGATCCTCGCCATGTTATTTACTGCGTGGGAGTCCGTCCGTTTTAAACCTATTGCCTTTTTAGGGACTTGCTGGGTTACTTTGATCCGTGGTCTACCTGAATTACTGGTCGTGTTGTTTGTCTACTTTGGTACATTACAACTGATCAATTTGCTTGGTGATGGGTTCGATATAAACCTCGGTTTTTGGCAAACCACTATTCAAATTGACCCTAGCATTTTCTTTGCTGATAGCGGTGAATTTGATTACACCCCATTTGTCTGCGGTGTCATTGCCCTCGCCTTGTTATATGCGTCTTATGCATCACAAACATTGAGAGGAGCTTTAAAAGCAGTACCTTATGGTCAGTGGGAAGCCGGTTTTGCATTAGGTTTAAACAAACGCACTATTTTCTTTCGGTTCATTATGCCGCAAATGTGGCGCCATGCACTTCCTGGATTAGGTAACCAATGGCTTGTATTATTAAAAGATACTGCGTTAGTTTCACTCATCAGTGTTAATGATTTAATGCTACAAACAAAAACAATCGTTAATAGAACTCACGAACCTTTCACATGGTACGCCATTGTAGGGTTGATTTACCTTGCTATTACGTTAGTCAGTCAAGTTATCTTAAAACGTATTGAATTACGTACCACTCGCTTTGAGCGAGGTGAATCAAAATGATTGATTTAATTTTAGATATTCTTCCGGGGCTACCAACCAGCTTATCACTGACGTTTAGTGCTCTTATTGTGGCTTTTCTTTTAGCGATATTATTTACTTTAATTCTCTCGCTTAAGACCCCCGTGGTTTCTCAAGCGGTTAAAGTCTATATCACGCTATTTACTGGCACGCCTTTATTGGTACAGTTTTTCTTAATATATAATGGTCCAAGCCAGTTTAAATCGTTGCAGGATTATCCAATGCTCTGGGAGTTTATCTCGACCCCATGGGTATGTGCGATGCTCGCATTAGCACTAAACAGTGCAGCGTATTCCACTTTGTTATTCCATGGTGCAGTTAAAGCCATTCCATCAGGCCAATGGCAGTCGTGCCAAGCCCTCGGGATGAGTAAAATGCAAACCATGCGTATTATTTTGCCTTATGCCTTTAAACGTTCGTTATCGTCCTATTCCAACGAAGTCGTTCTGATTTTCAAAAGTACTTCACTTGCCAGTACGATTACAATGCTAGATGTCATGGGCTACAGCCAACTGATCTTTGGGCAAAGCTGGAATGTCATGGCGTTTGTTGCTGCGGGGATTATTTATTTAGTGGTCAATGCAATTTTAACAGTGCTAATGCGTTTAATCGAGCGTAAGGCTCTAGCCTTCGAACACCGCAATTAACAAATTATAATTCAATTGGTTATATAAAAAGCTTGGGTGCCCACCAAGCTTTTTTATTCTATCGTTCTTCCATTCATATTGATAATGAGACCTTAGCTCAAATATGTACGCATATTATCAACTTAAGTCTTATTTTATTTTTAATAATGTTAATACTTCAAAATGTGCAGTGTGTGGAAATAAATCAAACAGTTGTACCTTACAAACTTGATAGCCAGACAACCACTTCAAATCTTGTGCCATCGTTTTTGCATTACAGCTTGAATAGAGAATATATTCAGGTTGCATATGAGAAAGGTAATCACACAGTGCTTTACCTATTCCTCTACGTGGTGGATTGACTAAAATAAGCTGCGGAATATCCTGATTAGCGGTAGCGAAACGCGTAGAGTCGAGGGCTTTAAATTCAACATATTGTAGCCCTAGTTCATTCGCTGATTGTTGAGCACTGGCAATTGCAGGAGCACTGATTTCAATGCCAGTTAAGCGGGTCTCTTTTTCAGCGCAGTGCAACCCAAAACCCCCAACCCCACAAAACAAATCCCACAAGCTATGAATATTTAATGCTTTTACCCACTCTCTCGCGGTTTGGTATAGCTTAGCTGCAACAACAGGATTAGTTTGGAAAAAACCTTGTGGTCGAATAAACAAAGGAACTTGATTAAACTCCTCACGCAGTGTGTGTTGCGGAGTTAAGAAAATCTCTTCCTCGCCTTCGAGTATTGCCATATGTACGGGCTGAATATTTGCCGTAATCACCTCAAGTTGTGGTAATTGCTCTTGTAACCAAGGCAATGCATTTTTGAGCTGAACCAGTTTTTTCTCTGAACGCAGCACAAAGCGCAGCATAAACCTACCCGTGTGTCGGCTTTGTGTTAACAAAAGATATTTCAGTTCCCCACGTTTGCGTTCAATGTTGTACGGCGTGAGCCCTGCTCGAGCGATAAAGGGGGAAAGCACACTAAAGATATCTGAAAATGAGGCGGGGTATAATGGGCAATCCGTTAGGTCGACACCGACCCCATTTTCTCCGATAATCCCGAAAATTGGCCTTTCAACACTCCCACTAACCACCATTTTCGCTTTATTACGAAAAGCGACTTGTAAGCCAGTGACGGGGGGTTGAAACTTAATAGCCTCAATTTCTGGTAATAACGCCTGTAGTTGCCCCTGCTTTGCAGCAATTTGTTGTTCTGGTGTCAGTTCTAACCATTGACACGAGCGACATGCGCCCGTGAGGTATTTTTCACAATGCATAACAAAAAGTTAGTGAAGGATTATGGAAGGTTTATCATCATCAGGAGAAAACTCCGACTCATCTTCAGCAGAGCCGTCATCCTCACTAAAATCACCTTGATTGGCATACAAGAGATTATTACTAAAGATTTCATAAACAATAGCAGAAATTTGGTCTTCTGCTTGCTGCACAAAAAGGCAAAACTGTCGGTAAGTCATTCCTGCTTCTAAGGAAAATGATTGACTCACAACGAGTTTAGGTAAGTTTTCATCGTTAATTTCAAGAAAAACTTTAGCTGTTAATGAACTGGCATTGATTTGGCTGATATTCGCCACAAGCGTCACAATAGCCGTTGGTTTCAACTCGGCTAATGCAGACAGTACCAAAACATTATTTAAAATATCGAGCTTCGCATCAAAAATACCCTCTATGTTTTGCATATGAGGTAAATGCAATGCTGCGCAGGAATCACACTCGAAATAAGAGGTTTTGAGTTGGTCTAGCCATTCACGTAACTTTGTGATGTCAGGGTAACAAATAGAATCCATGGGCAATAAACCTTCTTCAACTCAAAATAATCATGCAATATCGGTTTGTTAGAGCCTTGATTTCACCTCTAACAGAAAAGCGAATAATTTTCACACATTGTAAGCCGAAACGCTAGCGAAACCACGTTTTTTATGGCTATTCATCGTGTTTATCATCAAAAGATTCTGGTTTTTGGCTGTGCTTTTTGGTCGATTGTTTATTATCAATCCCTAAAAAACTTAAACTATGGATAGCGCGCCAAATAATATGAATGACAGCAGGAACTAAACAGCCAATCCCAACCATAATAATCGCAATTATTACCCCTTGCTGCATTAAAGGTTCAGGTAATGTCATATAATCATTTAATGTCAGTAAAACGATTATCAGGAGTATAATTCCCACACCTTCTAATACCAAAATAGGTTTGGGCATATCCGCTAATGAGCGCATAGTCCCTTTAGATTCCGGTTTGTTACTCATTATAGTTACCTTTCCACTGTTACATCGCTATCATACTCTCTCGATTATATGTCATACCTATAGGTATAACAGGAAAATTCGACTTTTATTTCACAATTTATGTAGGCATAGTATTGAATATTGCGATTAAAATTCGAGTTCAAGATAAAAGGAGATACTATGTATACTGTTATTTTTGGTCGCCCTGGCTGCCCCTATTGTGTTCGTGCGAAAGAACTTGCTGAAAAACTGAAAAATGAACGTGACGATTTTGACTACCGTTATGTCGATATCCAAGCTGAAGGCATTTCTAAAGAAGATCTGTCTAAAACTGTCGGTAAACCTGTTGAAACTGTGCCACAAATTTTTATTGATGAAACTCATATCGGCGGTTGCACTGATTTTGAAGCTTATGCAAAAGAAAATTTGGATCTATACAAATAATTAGCCCCTCAGATTTCTCTACTCAACAAGCAAAGTGGTTCACTTATTGACAAGTACTCACACTTTGCTTGTTCTTTTTGTGCTATTTCATTTAAATTTCATAAAAAAGTGCATTTTTTTTCATCTGCCTGAGAACTTTCTTTTTTAGATGGGGTCTTAATTTATGCCACTGCTTTTCTTTGATGTCCCCATATTGAGGAGCCCGATAGCCAACTCTATGTTTTCATGCTATCGGGTTTTTTGTTTCTAATCAGCAAGTTCCCCTTGTAATGTAATAATTAACCTGCGTTTCCCGCCGTAATTACGATGTTCACACAAGTAGATCCCCTGCCATGTTCCAAGATTTAAGCGCCCTTTTGTCACAGGGATAGTCAAACTAGCTCCTAATAAACTACTTTTAAGGTGCGCAGGCATATCATCACTTCCTTCATAAGTATGCTTAAAATAAGGTTCATTTTCCGGCACTGCTTTATTAAAGAAACGCTCAAAATCTTCTCTAACGGTATAATCTGCATTCTCATTGACTGTCAAAGAGGCAGATGTATGCTGAATAAAAATATTCACTAAACCAATATCGATTAAACTTAGTTCAGGCAATTGCTGAAGGATCTCCTCTGTGACTAAATGGAATCCCCTTTGTTTTGCATTGAGCTGTATTTCTTTTTGCCACCACACGATTTTTCCCCTTCCTCAACGACGCGAAAACACTTTACCGCGTTAAATAATCATTGAGTAATTGTTTAACCGCAAGTAAATTTGTCGCACAACGCTTTCAATAATAAGACAAAGGGACTTTACCTGCTAAGTCGGAAACTTTAATCTTTCCCTCTTACATGTTTGCTCTGTCTTATTTACTAACTGTCCGAGGTACTGAACTGTGCTGGAACAACTGAATCTTGATCTTTTCAATTTGATCAATGCCACACCAGAGACCGCGAGTGGAACCATTGCGCTAGCCAATGTTATTGCCAAGCGCTTAATCCTTATTTTTCCACTTTTTACTGTTGCCTGTTGGTTCTGGGGTGCCCAGCCAAATATGACCCGCCAACGTGCTTTTGCATGCAAAGCAGCGATTGCTATTGTTGTAGGTTTAGCCATTTCTTGGTTAATTGGCTATATTGCCCCACACGATCGCCCATTTGTCATGGGAATTGGAACAAACTTCTCAGATCATGAAGCCACACCATCATTTCCAAGCAACCATGGCACCATTGTCTTTACTTTCGCCTTTGCCTTCCTTTTCTGGCTAAGAACTTGGGTGGGGTTAGTGATGATGATACCGGCTATCGTGATTGCGTGGTCACGCATTTACCTAGGTGTCCATTGGCCTTTAGATATGGCAGGTGCCTTTATATTAGCAATTGTTGCCTGTGGAATCGCACAGGTTATCTGGTCTATTGGTGCAAATAAAATCCAAGAACCTATAACCCGGCTTTATAGTTTAATTTTTGGTTCTCTTATTCGCAAAGGTTGGTTCCAACCATAGTCATTAAAAAGTACTGGTGTTAATTAATACCAGTACTTTTATTCATTTTAGAAATTGAGCTAAATCAAAGTTTCTGCTTATTTTCTTCCTCTTCTTTAAAATTATTTTTAAGTATTAAACATAATTATTAAAACAATTAATTAACAAATATTTTGTTACGCTTTTTAATTATTTTTTTCGACGCAAAAAAAGTCACAAAAAATGACATGAAAATATCTATAAATAATTAATATATGATTTTACTCCCAACAAATTACCCTCTGGTTAATCACTCACTAAACCATTCCAAGAAATAAAAATATAATTTTAAATAACAACACATTACATAAGACAAAAGTCTAATTTATTGCCCTAGCATTAGAGTAAAACTTCATACTTAGATTAGCGTGGATTATATTTCAATCAGTTTAATGCTGATTATTAATATAATAATGTTTTTCCAGCAGAATTTAATTCTGTTTGTATTTAGCTTATTTAGAATTCATTAAATCAATATATAAACGTTTTAAAAAATAAACCTAACGCAAATTTTATTAACAATTTTATAAAATATAATGATTCCTTGCAAACTTGGTGGATATTTCTCTTTTGAGAGAATGATCACGGTACTTTATTCTGTTAAACTATAGATTCACACACTCAAAAACCATTTTTAAAATTTACTGATAAATTTACAAAACTGATTGAAGATAAAATTAGTATTACTTTTAGTTTTATTTCTAATCAGATTGTTACGTAAAAGAAAACGATTGTTATTTAGTAATTGTTCGTACCAAAAGATTAAAACGTCGTAACGCATTTGAACGTTACGCTTAAATGATTTTTTTGACTTTTATTTTCGGAGACTATTATGGATGCAACAAAAGTTGGTTCCATCGACAAAACAGCCTCGCAAACAGTAAACAGCAATGCTTGGCGCAAAACTGACACAGTATGGATGCTGGGTTTATATGGTACAGCTATCGGTGCTGGAGTACTGTTTTTGCCAATCAACGCAGGTATGAGCGGCTTATTACCTGTTTTATTGATGCTAGTTTTAGCCTTCCCTATGACGTTCTTTGCTCATCGCGGTTTAACTCGGTTCGTTCTTTCTGGTTCGAAACCTGACACAGATATTACTGGTGTTGTAGAAGAACACTTTGGTCGTACAGCAGGCAACTGGATCACCCTACTTTATTTCTTCGCGATCTACCCTATTTTGCTGGTTTATGGTGTATCTATCACCAATAACGTGAATAAATTCCTAACCGAATTATTAGGTGTTGGCGCGCCACCTCGCTGGTTACTTGCCTTGATCCTTGTTGGTGGTGTAATGGCGATTGTTGCTTTTGGTGAAAAATACATAGTCAAAGTCATGAGTATGCTGGTTTTCCCATTTATCGCTGTATTAGTTGCCTTTTCTTTGTATATGATCCCTCATTGGAGTGGGGATGTACTGAATACATTAACCTTTGAAGGCATCACTGAAGCCACTAAAAATACAGGTGGGCAAAGTATTTGGATCACTATTTGGTTAACAATCCCAGTGATGGTGTTTGCATTTAACCATTCTCCTATCATCTCGGCTTTCTCTGTCGCAAAACGCGAAGAATATGGCGATGCAGCGGAAAAAAAATGTTCACGTATTCTTGCTTCTGCACATGTTTTGATGGTTTTGACTGTCATGTTCTTCGTCATTAGTTGTGTGTTTACTTTATCTTCAGCAGACCTAGCACAGGCGAAAGCACAAAATATCAGTATTCTTGACTATTTATCTGGCTACTTCGATCAACCATTCATCAAATACGCAGCTGCAATTATTGCATTCATCGCAATTATTAAATCTTTCCTAGGGCACTATCTAGGTGCTCGTGAAGGTTTCAATGGCCTAGTTGAACGTGCTTATCGTGCAAAGGGTAAAACCGTTGATGTTCGTAAGCTAAACCGTGGTACCGCAATCTTCATGCTAGTCACTACATGGATAGTTGCAACATTAAACCCTGGCGTACTGGATATCATCGAAAGCCTCGGTGGGCCTGTTATCGCCATCTTATTGTTCCTGATGCCAATGTATGCCATCAACAAAGTGCCTGCAATGCGCAAATATGCCGATAAAATCAGTAATGTATTTATCGTAATTATGGGTCTAGTCGCTATCTCTGCGGCAATATATAAGTTATTCTTCTAATTGAAGCTACCAGGTCGTTATTATGAAAATAGCGACCTGATTTCAATGACTTTCTACAAAAGGAAGCACTGAATATGATTAGTGTATTTGATATCTTCAAAATAGGCATCGGCCCTTCAAGTTCCCACACTGTCGGCCCAATGAAAGCGGGCAAACAATTTGTTGATGACCTTATTCAACAAAACTTACTTACCACCACTACACGTATTGCGGTTGATGTATACGGCTCGCTTTCCCTGACAGGTAAAGGCCACGCCACAGATATGGCAATCATTATGGGGCTTGCGGGTAACTTACCCGATACTATTGATATTGACGCTATTCCTGCGTTTATGCGTAATGTCGAGCACACAGGTAAACTTCTTTTAGCCCAAGGGCAACATGAGGTCGATTTTCCGACCGAAGGTGGGATGAACTTTCATCATACCAACTTGCCGCTCCATGAAAATGGAATGACTATCACGGCATTTGCAGGTAACGAAATTCTATACACTAAAAATTACTATTCCATTGGTGGTGGCTTTATCGTTGATGAAGAGCATTTCGGCCAAGAGAATGAAAATGCAGTTCAAGTCCCTTATCCGTTTAAATATGCGGCAGATTTACAAAAGCATTGTAAGGAAACAGGTTTATCCCTTTCTGCACTGGTAATGCAAAATGAATTAGCTTTACGCAGTAAAGATGAAATTCAACATTATTTATCCTCCGTTTGGGATGTAATGAAAGCCGGTATTGAACGCGGCGTGACAACGGAGGGTTTATTACCCGGTCCATTACGTGTCCCTCGCCGTGCCGCAGCACTACGCCGCCAACTTGTCACAACCGATAGCACAAACACAGACCCTATGGCGGTCATTGATTGGATCAACATGTTTGCTCTTGCCGTCAATGAAGAAAATGCTGCCGGTGGCCGCGTTGTAACAGCTCCAACTAACGGCGCCTGTGGCATAGTCCCCGCCGTGTTAGCCTATTATGATAAATTCATTCGCCCTGTGAATGAGAACTCCTACACTCGGTATTTTTTAGTCTCAGGGGTTATCGGTGCTCTATATAAAATGAACGCATCGATTTCAGGTGCTGAAGTTGGTTGCCAAGGGGAAGTTGGTGTTGCTTGTTCAATGGCGGCTGCAGGTCTCGCAGAGTTAATGGGCGGTAGCCCTGAGCAAGTGTGTATCGCCGCGGAAATTGCGATGGAACATAATTTAGGGTTAACTTGTGACCCCGTTGGCGGGCAAGTTCAAGTCCCTTGTATTGAACGAAATGCAATCGCGTCGGTGAAAGCAGTTAATGCGGCGCGTATGGCATTACGACGAGTCAGTGACCCGCGTGTTTGCCTTGATAAAGTTATTGAAACGATGTATGAAACAGGCAAAGACATTAACGCAAAATACCGTGAAACCTCCCAAGGCGGGCTAGCCATTAAACTGGCACACTGCGAATAAATACTTGTATACACTATCTAGCCCTAATCCCCCATAGTGGGGCGGTTAGGGCTAGTTTTAGCTAAAGATAATCACTTACCCAAAGATTGCACTCCACCAGCCGCTGATGGTTTTCATGATATAGTCCCAAATACGACCAAAGAACCCGGCTTCCTCAACAGCAGATTTTGCCACTAAAGGATGTTGCTCAACGACTTCACCATTCAGAATAAAGTTAATCGTCCCTACCGCTTGGTTTTTCGCTAAAGGTGCTTCAAGGGAATCATTTGTAAGCTGAATATCTACTTTTAAATTTTGTAGCTGCCCTTTAGGGATTGTGATAGAAACATCATCAGCAACACCGAGTGAAACCTCCGAGGTATCCCCAAACCAAACCCGTTGTTTCTTCAATGTGGTGTCTGCTTTTATTGGTGTCACCGTTTCAAAAAAGCGAAAACCCCAAGTCAGTAACTTCTCACTTTCTGAAAAACGCACTCGGTCACTTGGCGCCCCTAACACAACAGAAATTAAGCGCATATCACCTTCCGTGGCTGATGCCACTAAATTATGCCCTGCGCCACTAGTGTGCCCTGTTTTTACGCCATCAACTTTTAAATTTTGGTTCCACAACAAACGATTACGGTTAGGTTGGCGAATTTTATTAAAGGTAAATTCTTTCTCTTTATGCAATACATATTCATCGGGGACATCACGGATCATCGCTTGTGTTAAAATAGCCATATCGCGTGCTGTACTAAATTGCCCTTCAGAATCTAGGCCATGAACTGTTTTAAAGTGTGTATTCTTTAAGCCTATTTGTTGCACATAATGGTTCATTAAACTGACAAATGAATCCTGGCTCCCCGCAACATAATCAGCTAAAGCGATACTGGCATCATTCCCTGACTGGATAACAATTCCTTTGTTTAAATCCAATACTGAAACACGGTCTTTCGGCTTCAAAAACATGAGTGAAGAGCCTTTTAATACCGGGTTTCCTGTCGCCCATGCGTCTTCCCCCACTGTTACCATATCCTGCGGCGTAATTTTCCCTGATTTAACTGCCTGACCTACCACATAACTGGTCATAATTTTAGTCAAGCTTGCAGGGTCTAAACGCTCGTCAGGGTTTGCAGACGCTAGGATTTTGCCACTTTTATAATCCATTAGAACGAATGCTTTTGCATCAACTTGAGGAGCAACCGGGGTCTGAGCCGCATACGTACTCCCACTTACGGCAATCAATAGACTCAACCCAACCCCGACTTGTCGGGTTTTTAGGGACAACATTTTTTTACTCATCGGTTATTCCTTCACTTATTCATAAAACATTTAAAATAAATATCATCTTGCTCAACATCACTAAACGATGAAACCACCGCTGTGATCAAATGCGATAACTCAATCTAACCAAGCCTAATATAAGACTTTATTTTCACTGAGACCACCTATAGGAAATAAAGATTTGCCTACGAGTGAATTTAATCTATCTTAACCATGGCTGATGACAAAAAAATCAATTTAGGAGGCTGCAATGTTAACTGTCTGGGGACGCGTCAACTCTTCCAACGTTAAAAAGGTACTTTGGTGCTTAGAAGAATTAAATGTCGCTTATAATCAAAAAGATGTGGGTGGCCCATTTGGTGGGTTAGATACACCTGAATATAAAAAAATGAATCCAAACAGTACAATTCCAACTCTACAGGATGATGACTTTGCACTGTGGGAATCAAATGCAATTTTACGTTACCTTACGGAAAAGTTTGATCACTCTCACTTATTGATCGCTAAAGACCTGCAAGAGAAAGCCGCAGCGGATAAATGGATGGATTGGAGTAGTGCTAATCTGTTTGAACACATCAAGCAGATGATGAACAAAATTGTCCGTGTCCCACAAGCAGAAAGGGACCCAGAACTCGCTAAGGTAATTTATGGCAACATTAATAAATTATTGCAAATTGCCGACGATGCATTAGCAAACCAAGCTTACTTCAGTGGCGACAAATTTGGCATTGCTGATATTGCTATCGCACCGCTATTTTATCCATGGCATGAAATCGTTACCGACCGCCCTGAATTCAAAAATTTAGAGCGTTGGTATCAGCAATTAACCACACGCCCTGCATTCAAAAAAATTGTTATGATCCCAATTAAGTGATTATAGCGTCATATTCATCAAGTCAGGGTTTGGATATTGATATTCAAACCCAAGTTCTTGGCAAATCTTATTACCATTAATTACTTTACCTCCTGACTCATTTATTTCATCAATAAATTCAGGTGGTACTAAGCCAATCGATTTAGCCGCCTTGGTATAGAATTCCGCGCGTGTGGGGTGCGTTGGTGCACACAAGTTAAAAATATGGCCGCCATCAGGCTGCTGAAGCAATAGTAAAATTGCCGTGATAACATCATCTTGATGCACCATATTCACCGGTAGGTTAGCCCCTTTAACCCCTGTTTTACCCGCTAAAAACCGGCCCGCATGGCGTTTCTCTCCCACTAAACCGGCGAGTCGTAAAATATCCACTGAAATGTTCGGCAATTGGTGTAACCAGCGTTCAGCCCTTATGAGTGCCGTCGCTGAGGTTGTTGACCCATTAAGATTCGCTTTTTCCGTGATTTCACCATCTTGCTCCCCATATACCGAGGTAGAAGAGGTAAAAATCACTTTTGGCACTCGAAAAGTGACTGCACAATTAACTAAAGTTTCAATCGCTTCAACGTATTGGTCCACATTCACTTTTGAAGGCGGGAGCAAAATGACCAAGGCATCGCTCTCCACCATAAGCTGAGTTAAATCTTCACTGTCACACTCAATTTCAGGGGTTAGCTTTAATGCATAGCATTCTATACCCACAGCACGGGCGGCCTCTATGCCATCAGGCGTCGTCTTAGTTCCGACAACTTGAATACCCTTTGCTAATAAAGCCTGAGCCAATGGTAACCCAACCCAACCTAGCCCAACGATGGTCACTTTTTTCATACAATCGATCCTCCATTGACTCATTCACTGAAATTCACTCTAGGTTATCTGAAAACCTTAAAACTTCCGAATACATTTTTTGAGGGATTTATCACTATAAATCCTACTCAACTAATTATTATTGGTTATTTTTTAAAAAAAGGTTGCATTCATAGGGGGAAATCGGATAGGTTGAATACCAATGAGTATTTAGTTAGCACAGTGAATGTTTAGTCATTCACGTAAATTAGAGAACGGAAGACATTATGAATCGTATTTCACGCAACCATCATCATCACCATCATCCTGATTAGTCTTTCGGGCGATGTGTGCTGGAAGACGATCAACGAATCTTCCGGTGGCTGAAATGCGAATTGAGAAAACCCTCGGAAGATAATCTTCCGAGGGTTTTTTTATTTTAAAACAAAAATTTATTAAAGGAATATGGGGTAAGGTTATGTTGGATAAATCACGTTTACGTATTGCAATTCAAAAATCAGGTCGTCTGAGTGAAGAATCAAGAGAATTACTATCTCGCTGTGGGATCAAAATTAATTTACAACAACAACGTTTGATTGCTTATGCAGAAAATATGCCTATTGATTTACTTCGTGTCCGCGATGATGACATTCCAGGGCTGGTTATGGATGGCGTTGTTGACCTCGGTATCATTGGTGAAAACGTTCTGGAAGAAGAGCTATTAAATCGCCGTGCTCAAGGTGAAGACCCTCAATATAAAACACTACGTCGCCTTGATTTTGGCGGCTGCCGCCTATCACTTGCTGCACCATTAGATTTCAACTATACCGGTGCAGAATGCTTAAATGGTTCCCGCGTTGCAACTTCTTACCCGCACTTATTAAAACGTTATTTCGACCAAAAAGGCATTCAATTTAAATCATGCTTACTTAATGGCTCAGTTGAAGTTGCACCACGTGCAGGCCTATCAGACGCGATTTGTGACTTAGTCTCAACAGGGGCGACATTAGAGGCAAACGGGCTGAAAGAAGTGGAAGTCATTTACCGTTCAAAAGCCTGTTTAATCCAACGCGATGGTGAAATGTCGGCAGATAAACAGCAACTCATTGACCGCATGATGACCCGAATTCAAGGCGTTATCCAAGCTCGCGAATCTAAATACATCATGTTACACGCGCCAAGTGAAACACTGGAAGAAATTATTGCACTACTGCCTGGTGCTGAGCGCCCAACTATTTTACCTCTAGCGGGTGAACAAAGCCGTGTAGCAATGCACATGGTTAGCTCCGAAACTTTGTTCTGGGAAACCATGGAAAAACTGAAAGCATTAGGCGCAAGTTCAATTCTTGTTCTGCCAATCGAAAAAATGATGGAGTAAATCGTCATGGAAATGGGATTCAACCAGCCAATTCGCTGGGCAGATTGTAACGACCAACAACAAAGTGCATTGCTGATGCGCCCTGCTATTGCTGCCTCTGGCAGCATTACTAGCGCGGTCAGTGACATTATCGACCAAGTCCGTCGTGAAGGTGACCTTGCCCTTCAAACCTTAAGCCGTCGTTTCGATAAAACCGAAATCGACACCGTGCGTATTGCAGCGAATACGGTAGATGAAGCTGAAGCTCGTCTTGGTGATGAAATTAAAACTGCAATGAAAACGGCAATTGGCAATATCCGTCGTTTTCATGAGGCGCAAAAGCCTGTATCAATAACGGTAGAAACCCAAGCTGGTGTTGTTTGCCAGCAAATCACGCGCCCAATTGATGCGGTTGGCTTGTATATTCCGGGTGGTTCCGCGCCATTACTGTCAACGGTTATGATGTTGGGAACACCAGCCAATATTGCGGGTTGTCGGAAAATTATCCTGTGCTCTCCTCCACCAATTGCTGATGAAATTCTGTATGCAGCCAAGCTGTGTGGTATTAGCGATATTTTCCAAGTAGGTGGCGCACAAGCGATTGCCGCCATGGCATTTGGTACCCAAAGCATTCCTATAGTGGATAAAATTTTTGGCCCCGGTAATGCCTATGTCACAGAGGCAAAACGCCAAGTCAGCCAAAGCCATGATGGTGCTGCCATTGATATGCCAGCGGGCCCTTCTGAAGTATTAGTGATTGCGGATAGCGGAGCAAACCCAGCGTTCACCGCATCTGATTTACTATCACAAGCGGAACACGGCCCTGATTCACAAGTCATTTTATTAACTGACGATGAAAACTTTGCCCAGCGCGTGATTGAGGAAACAGAAAAACAATTAGCGCAACTTTCTCGTGCAGAAATTGCAAGGGAAGCACTGAGTGCCAGCCGTGTGATCATCGCTGATTCGATCGAACAATGCGTTGAAATTAGCAATCGCTATGGCCCTGAGCATTTAATATTACAAACCCGCGATGCTGATAACCTAGTCGACGCTATCACTAGTGCAGGGTCAGTATTCGTTGGTGACTGGTCACCGGAGTCTGCGGGGGATTACGCATCAGGGACTAACCACGTTTTACCGACCTATGGCTATACCTCGACTTATTCAAGCCTTGGCCTTGCTGATTTTATGAAACGCATGACCGTACAAAAGTTGTCTAAACAAGGCCTATTAGGGCTAGCCAACACCATCGAAACTTTAGCTCAAGCAGAGCAACTCACCGCTCACAAAAATGCCGTTACCTTACGCGTTAACGAACTAAAAAAACAAAATCAGGAGTAAGTCATGAGCCAAAAATTTAATGCCGCCAGTCTTGCACGTGAAAATGTTAAAACCATGACCCCTTATATGTCTGCACGGCGCTTAGGTGGAAATGGTGATGTCTGGCTCAATGCCAACGAATACCCCATTGCCCCTGATTATCAATTCAGTGAACATAGCCTTAACCGTTACCCTGAATGCCAACCGGTTGCCGTAATCAATAACTATGCGGCTTATACGCAAATTACACCAGAACAGGTGTTGGTTTGCCGTGGAGCCGATGAGTCCATTGAGTTGTTGATCCGCGCATTTTGTGAGCAGGGAAAAGATGCGGTGATGTTTTGCCCGCCAACCTATGGCATGTACAGTGTCAGTGCAGAAACCTTTGGTGTTGAACAAAAGAAAATCATGGCGTTGCCAGACTGGGCATTAAACGTTAATGCGATCCGTGAAAACTTATCTAATACCAAACTGATTTATATTTGTAGCCCAAATAACCCAACGGGCAATATCATCGATAATAAAGATTTACGTGAAGTGTTAGATATGGCAGCGGGCCGTGCATTGGTGGTAGTTGATGAAGCCTATATTGAATTTTGCCCGCAATATAGCGTGACTACTTGGTTAGCAGAATACCCAAATTTAGTTATTTTAAGAACCTTATCAAAAGCTTTCGCTCTCGCTGGGTTACGTTGTGGTTTTACCCTTGCTTCACCTGAAGTTATTGAAGTGCTATTAAAAGTGATTGCGCCTTATCCATTATCAACACCGGTTGCCATGATTGCGGCTCAAGCCTTAGATGAACAAGGCATAACCACCATGAGAAACCGCGTAAAAACCGTAACAGAAAACCGCATCGCCCTCAGTGAAGCCCTGCGTGACTTATCGGTGGTTGAACATGTTTATCCGAGTGAAACTAACTATATTTTAGTGCGCTTTAAAGATGGCAATAAAGTGTTTAAAGCCCTGTGGGATCAAGGCATTATTTTACGTGACCAAAGTAAACAACCTGGTCTTGAAAACTGTTTACGCATTACTATCGGGACAGAAATTGAAAATACCCGTGTTATTGAAGCTATTGCAGCACTTTGCTAATTAGGAATGACTCATGAGCCAGAAAATTCTTTTTATCGACCGTGATGGTACCTTAATTACTGAGCCACCGACGGATTTTCAAGTCGACAGCTTAAACAAACTCGCCTTTGAAAAAGCGGTCATTCCTAGCTTACTTGCTCTGCAAAAAGCCAATTACCGCTTAGTGATGATAACCAACCAAGATGGCTTAGGCACCGATAGCTTCCCAACTGCTGACTTTGAACCACCCCATAATTTAATGATGCAAATTTTCACTTCTCAAGGCATCACGTTTGACGAAGTTCTAATTTGCCCTCATAAGCCTGAAGATAACTGCCCTTGCCGTAAACCTAAACTTCAATTGGTAGAACGCTATTTAGATAGCAATGTATTAGATAGCGAAAACAGCTATGTGATTGGTGACCGCGAAACCGATATTCAGCTTGCTGATAATATGGGGATCAAAGGCTTACGTTATAATGCAACTGAGCTTGATTGGGAAGCGATCACAGCACAACTCACTAAACGTAATCGCCATGCACGAGTAGAACGCGTTACCAAAGAAACGAATATACAAGTAGAAGTTTGGTTAGACCAAGAAGGTGGCAGTAAAATCAACACTGGGGTTGGCTTCTTCGACCACATGTTAGACCAAATAGCGACCCATGGCGGCTTCCGTTTAAATATCGAGGTCAATGGTGACTTATTTATTGATGACCACCACACAGTTGAAGACACAGGGCTTGCATTAGGTGAAGCTCTCAGAATTGCTTTAGGTGATAAACGAGGCATCGCACGCTTTGGTTTCGTGCTCCCAATGGATGAATGCCAAGCACGCTGCGCACTGGATATTTCAGGTCGCCCTCACCTTGAATATAAAGCAGAATTTAAATACCAACGCGTAGGTGATTTAAGTACAGAAATGATTGAGCACTTTTTTAGCTCACTTTCCTATGCAATGGGCTGCACATTACACCTAAAAACAAAAGGAAAAAACGATCACCACAAAGCAGAAAGCTTATTTAAAGTCTTTGGTCGGACACTGCGCCAAGCGATCCGCGTTGAAGGGGATACCCTCCCAAGCTCAAAAGGGGTTTTGTGATGAACGTCGTCATCCTTGATACTGGCTGTGCTAATTTGGCGTCTGTCGCTTATGCAGTAAAACGTTTAGGCTATGACCCGGTGATCAGCCGAGAAACCAATACTATTTTACAGGCAGACAAGGTGTTTCTACCCGGTGTCGGTACCGCTAGTGCCGCAATGGAAAAGCTCATTGAGCGTGAATTAGTCCCATTAATTAAGGCGCTAACTCAACCTGTATTAGGTATCTGTTTAGGGATGCAATTGCTTGGCTCCTTTAGCGAAGAAGGGCAAACAAATATCCCATTACTGGGGCTGATTGATAGCCCAGTACAAAAAATGGATGCTAACGGTTTACCTGTTCCCCATAGTGGTTGGAACCAAGTCAAAGCACTTGCTGGAAACCCGTTATTTAAAGGCATTGCCGATGATGCTTATTTTTATTTTGTACACGGCTATGCTATGCCTATTTCAGCGAATACCATTGCGCAAACACAATATGGAAATTTATTTAGCAGTGCTATCAATCGCGATAATTTCTATGGCGTACAATTTCACCCAGAGCGCTCTGGGGCTGCGGGTTCTCGCTTGATTCAGAATTTTTTGGAGATGTAATTACCATGATCATTCCTGCATTAGATTTAATCGATGGCACGGTAGTACGGTTACACCAAGGGGATTACGCTAAGCAAACAGATTACGGTAATGACCCTCTGCCACGCTTGCAACAGTATGAAAAAGAAGGCGCAAAACTCTTACACCTTGTGGATTTAACGGGGGCTAAAGACCCGCAAAAACGCCAAATTCCACTTCTTAAAAAATTATTAGCTGGCGTTAGTGTGCCGGTGCAAGTTGGTGGCGGTATTCGTAGCGAAGACGATGTTAAAGCATTGCTAGAGGCCGGTGCGACTCGCGTGGTGATCGGCTCAACGGCCGTAACAAAACCTGATCTCGTAAAAACTTGGTTTGAAACCTATGGTGGAGAAGCCATTGTACTGGCTCTAGATGTACGCATTAACACCGAAGGTGTAAAAGAAATTGCTATCAGCGGTTGGCAAGAAAACTCAAATTTAACATTAGAACAAGCCATTGAAATCTATCAACCTTATGGTTTAAAACATGTGCTCTGCACCGATATCTCTAAAGATGGCACGTTAACCGGCTCTAATGTGAATTTATACCAAGAAATCAGCCAAAAATTCCCTGATATTGCCTTTCAAGCATCTGGAGGAATTGGTAATTTAGACGATATTGCGGCTATTCCAGCATCTGGTGCCGCCGGGGTTATTGTTGGTCGTGCATTATTGGAAGGCAAATTTACCGTTACGGAGGCAATCGAATGTTGGCAAAACGCATAATTCCGTGTTTGGACGTCCGTGATGGTCAAGTCGTTAAAGGGGTGCAGTTTCGTAATCACGAAATCATCGGTGATATCGTTCCTTTAGCGCAACGCTACGCACAAGAAGGCGCTGATGAACTGGTATTCTACGATATTACAGCTTCGTCGGATGGCCGCGTTGTGGATAAAAGCTGGGTCGCTAAAGTTGCTGAGGTGATTGATATTCCATTTTGTGTAGCGGGTGGTATTAAAAGCGTTGAAGATGCAGCTCAAATACTGTCTTTTGGTGCAGACAAAATTTCAATTAATTCCCCCGCGTTATCTGACCCAACCTTAATCAGCCGCTTAGCAGATAGGTTTGGCGTACAATGTATTGTTGTTGGTATCGATACTTGGTTTGATGACAGTACTAATGAATACCTTGTATACCAATTTACCGGTGATGAAAAACGTACAACACAAACTCATTGGAAAACCCTCGATTGGGTCAAAGAAGTGCAACAACGTGGCGCAGGGGAAATCGTTTTGAATATGATGAACCAAGATGGCGTCCGCCAAGGATATGACCTTGTTCAACTGAAAAAAGTCCGTGATGTGTGCCAAGTACCACTCATCGCATCAGGCGGTGCGGGGGAAAAAGTCCATTTTCTTGATGCCTTTGCTGACGCCAATGTTGATGGGGCTTTAGCCGCCTCGGTTTTCCATAAACAAATTATTAATATCGGTGAGTTAAAACAGTACCTAGCCGAAAATGGAGTTCAAATTAGAGTATGTTAACCACAGAACAATGTAGCCAACTGGCATGGCAAAAAGTCGATAATTTAATGCCTGTGATCGTGCAACATGCCGTATCAGGGGATGTATTAATGCTTGGGTATATGAACCCTGAAGCATTACAAACCACTTTAGACAGCCGTAAAGTCACTTTTTATTCTCGAACTAAACAACGTTTGTGGACCAAAGGTGAAACATCAAATAATTTTTTAAATTTAGTTGATATTTACCCTGATTGTGACAGCGATACTTTATTGGCGCTCGCCTTACCGGATGGCCCAACATGTCATAAAGGCACTCAAAGTTGCTTTGCTCCCGCACAAAGTGATTGGGGCTTTCTGTTTGAGCTAGAAACCTTGCTAAAAGAGCGAAAAACGGCATCACCTGAAAGCTCTTATACCGCTCGTTTATATGCAAGTGGCACTAAACGTATCGCCCAAAAAGTTGGGGAAGAAGGTGTTGAAACGGCCTTAGCAGCCACCGTCAATGACCGCGCTGAATTAACTAACGAAGCCGCTGATTTGATGTATCACTTAATGGTACTACTGCAAGACCAAGAACTTGATTTAAGTACTATTATTAAACGTTTAAAAGAACGTCACCAATAAATCAATAGCTGCCAGTTTTACTGGCAGCTAAATTTTAAGGGTTCAAAATTTTATCGATTTGCTGGTCACTGAGGCGAATTGCAAAGAATTTCAGGTAAAAATCTGCGGTTTCCTGTTTCATGTCAATATCCGCAAAGCGTTCGGGGTAAAGTGTTTGCGCCAACCATAAAAATTGTAATGCTTCTTCTGACGTCTCACGGCACCACCAGAACATACCCTTTGGGTTCACATATACTTGCTGGTTCTTTACTGCGCGAAGCGCACTCCACTGAGCTGATGATTTTATTATCTGTGCATCTTCTTTATTCATTGCCACTATTACATCAGGGTTCGCCGCAATAATAGTTTCGAGTAAAACTTCACCAGAATTATTTTTCTTATTGGAAAACCATGTTTCAGCGACATTTTTTGCGCCAGCTAAATCCATCCAGTCTTGGTTTAATGAGGGACGACCAGAGGTAAATAACGCACTCCCCATACTATGGTACACCGTCCGCTTCTCTCCCTCGGTTAACCCGACTAAGCGTTCGCTGACTAATGTAATATTGCGGTCAAAATAACGTTGATATTCTATCGCTTTTTGCTGTGCATCCGGGCCTAGCTCAACCGCCGTTGCTTGTACTCTTTCCTGCAAAGCTTGTAGTGAATTGGCAGGGTACTCCACAACTTTCACCCCCGCACTTTCTAAAATGTCTCTCTGTGGTACTTCCATCCCTTTTGCAACAAACAATAATTGTGTTTGTAATGAAATAATCTGTTCTGGGTTTAATTGGTTACTTAGGCTGATAACTGGAACATTATCAATGTTAGGTAACATTTGGCGAAATAATGGAATTTTCTTCGCAATCACCGATGTACCAACAATCTGCTCACCATACCCCAACATCATAATAATGGTATTTTGTGCCGGCCATGGTGTCGCAATCCGTAGATCGGGGTTATCTGTTTTCGCTAGGGATAAACCATAAGTTAGCAGCCCTACCAGCAAAATAACCGTTTGTAAAAAATCAGCTTTTCTCATATTTGTCACCCTTCTTTGCTGAATAATAAAGAAAGGTGCCCCTTATTTTTATAGGATTAATTAGAAATCAAAAGTTGCGGTTGCGCGTACTTCACGGCCTGAACCTACAAATGCGCTATTACCACCGCCTTGGCCATTATTTCCCCCCGGGAAAATCGATGCCCAATAGCGCTTATCTGTCACATTATTAACGGATAACCTAAAAGTGGTAGGAACAAGACCTATTTTGGTGCTGTAACGAGCCCCTAGGTCTAAAGTGGTGTAGCTATCTATCCAACTCGTATTTGTATCATTAGCGGCACGTTTTCCGCTGTAATGCACATTAGCGCTATAAACCAGTTCAGGCACCGATGGTAAGCTATACTCTACGAGCATATTGGCTTGGACTTTAGGTACCCCAACGACGCGTTTGTCTTTAGTCGATATTAACCCTGTATCTGTTAATTTAGGGTCAAGAAAAGTCACACCACTATAGATATTTAACCCCTGCCATACATGGCCTGTCGCGCTAAGCTCAAGCCCTCGATTTACTTGTTTTCCCTGTTCACGAAAGAGATCATTACCATCCACATAAGCAAATGGCCGTTCTAAATGAAACAACGCAGCCCCTAGGTTTAAGTCGGCAACATCGGCTTTAATTCCCAACTCATATTGCTTACTACGGTAAGGGTCTAAAGTATGCCCTTCATTTTTAATACCTTGTCCTAATGGAGCAGTATCTCCTTCCTCCAGTGAATCCGCATAGCTAATATAGGTCATTACTTGTGGGCTAATTTTGTACATCAATGCCGCTTGTGGGCTAAGACCATGATGATGAGTTTGACTCGTTTTATGGTGTTGTTTATCAAAACTACGGCTTTCTAACCAACTTTGACTGAGGTAAAACATTGCAGACCATTGGGAGTCAAAGGTGATGGTATCGCCAATTGTGATACTTTGTTGGCGATTTTCAGCCGATTTATAACGTGAGCCCCCCGTATGGATCTTACCATCAGAAGGCTCTTCCATTGGCGATGGATGGTACATATTGGTATCACCTAAATTGCGTCGAGTACTATTTTCTTTTGAGCTATAAATCGACCATACATAGCCATTCGTCGCTAACGACAAATCATGAGCGATTGGCCCTGTCTCCACATGGCCATTTAACATTACGGAGTGACTTAGCACTCTAAAGCGCCCCGATGCAGGAGAATCCATCAACGATCGGGAAATCGTTCCATTATTATCTTGAATAGCACTGGTTACCGTCCGCATAGCTCTATCTGCTTGTTGATAGCCTACCCCAGCTTTCAATGACCAATCTTCATTAAAATCATGAAGTAAGCGAGTGCTAACTGTATCAGTAGTTAAATCATTGCCTGCGGTATGTAGTGCTAAGTTTTTATCTTGTGGATTTGGTGCTTTTGGTAACTTAACCTTAGGACCATAGCTGAAACTCCCCACATACCCTTTTTGCACAAAGTTATAATGGCTCGCATTAAGTTGTAATTGCGTACCAGGCTGAATATTCCAATCCAGTGCTAATGAGGCAAATTTACGCCGTAATGTACTATCATCTGCACTGCCCGTACCTTCTTCATCCAGTAAGTTAAGACGGTAGCCAAAGCGCTTATTTTCATCAAAATACCCTCCTAAGTCCCCATGACCACTATAGGCATTACGGCTTTGATAGCCTAACGTTAAGCGTTGCACATCCTCAGGTCGTTTGGCCGTAAAATTAAACTGCCCCGCTGGACTTGCAGGGCCATACAATGCCCCCGTCAAACTATTAATGATGTCGACCCTGTCCAGCATTTCAACAGGGAATGCTGTGGTCGAAATAATATACAAATCATCAAGGCGACTATTTGCCACCACACTACCCTGCATTCCTCTGCTTTGAGGACGCCCAACATCCATGCCCCCTCGGGCTTGCATTTGTGTACTTGGTGCAAACTTCAACAATTCACTCAAACTTTTAGCTTGTTGGTTATTGATTATTTCGCGGCTAATAGTGGTTGTGGAGTATGGTGTATCAATCCATTCCAAATTCCCTAATGGGCCAATATCAATTTGTGAAGTAAAAAAGCCGGCTCCGGCTTGCGCTTCTGTCGTGACATCGTTTGGCGCTACTGTCACCAACATACGGTCTTGTTTAGGTTTAGCTAGTTGCTCAGAGACTTGAGCAGCAACAATAGATGGGGCTATCCCTGCAATAAGAGGCAATATTACAGATAAGTTAAATTTACGGTTCATATTATCTTTTCGTTATATAAAACTTTATATTACCGATAATAAAATACAGCGTAAATGATCAACCTCAATTCTTAACAATTTGTATTCTCACTAACTCATGAAAAAACATAACTATAACGGTTTGATTTTAATAGAAATAAAAAACAAAATAGCATATGAAATAGAAAAGGCTATAAACTAACCAATAAAACAGATTAAAACCGCATCTGATATGCAATTTATAATATTTAGCATATTTTGATTTTTAACATCCCTTGGTTTTGCGGTTGTATCTGCATGTAAACTTGCTATCATTCCCTGATATTGATGTGGTTTTAAAGGGAATAACAGTGTCTGAAAATTCTATTTTTATGCAGTTAACACAATTACTTAATAAAAATAATGCAAAGTATCGTGTGATGGAGCACCCCACCGCTGGGAAATCAGAAGAAGTGGCAAAAATACGTGGCACTCAACTTGGGCAAGGTGCAAAGGGATTGGTATGTCATGTTAAAGGTAATGGTATCCGCCAGCATGTACTCGCGATTTTGCCAGCGGATAAACAAGCCGATTTAAACAAAATTGCACTGGCAATTGGTGGAACTCGTGCGTCCTTAGCAAGCCCGAAAGAAGTGGATGAACTCACGCAATGTGTATTCGGTGCGATCCCCCCTTTTAGCTTTCATCCCAATTTAAAGCTCATTGCTGACCCGCTGCTGTTTGAACGTTTTGAAGAATTAGCCTTTAATGCGGGCACATTAGAACGCTCGATTATTTTAAATACAAAAGATTACCAAAGAATAGCCAAGCCCACTTTAGTAAAGTTTATTCGTATAGAAGAAAGCTAACCATCTAATCGTAAAAAGGGTTATTCCATAGAATAACCCTAAATGACAATTACTGATTAAGCTGTCGGTCGTATTCAATACTGGCTTGCTTTAGTGCCTGAAAATCAGATCCACAAATCACGCGCTTTAAAGCGGAGAATTTTGCTTCTGGCCAATCATAGATTTTCAGCGCCAAGAGTTCGCTAATCACTTCAGGCGCAAACCGGTGTTTAACTGGCTTGGCAGGGTTCCCCCCAACAATGCTATAAGGCTCAACATCTTTAACAACCACACTGTTGCTCGCAATGACGGCTCCCTCACCAATTTTGACACCCGGCATGATAAAAGCTCGCATGCCAATCCATGCTCCGTCACCAATCACCGTATCCCCCTTTCCTATATAAGCTTCCTCAATATATTCAAGGAAAGGATATAAACAAAACCAATCCATTCGATGAGTATGATTCCCACCCATCAAAATCACGGCTTCACTGCCAATACAAACATAGTCCCCAATGTAAAGTTGGTCTACATGCCACGCAAGCTGCCAATCTCGACTTTGCTCATCCCCCTGAAGGTAACGAACAACCGAATTTTCAAAGCCATTATCCCAACAATCACTGTAGTAGCTATGCTTACCTTTAATATGAATATTAGGGTTTTGCACAACCTCATGCAGTAATTCATATTTTGACCAATGCTTTTTATTCATGGTAATAAACCTTTTAATCCGTTTATATTTACCATAGAACGCTGTCTATGGTGATGTATTCGCGTTCAAAATACATCACCTTTAGCTACCCTTGGCTTATTTAACAATGGATTCTGCATATTCAATACTCAGCTAGAAATATCATACAAACTTACCATTAATTAAAGTTTAAGACTAACTGTTAGTCAATCATGATTATTAGCTGCACTTTATTTAATATAATATTGATAAGTAATTTTAATTAATTACTTGATTGATAAATACCAAAAATATAAAAAGGAATTTTATGTTTAATCCTACTACGAGCGCACTACCATCAATAACAGAAATAATCGAGGCTGAAAATACCTATCCCTTCACTCTTAACCCTGAAAATGATAACAGAATTTTATTAGATATATGGCACATCATACATGAAGCTAATACTAACCCATTAATAAGTGATAAATACCTAGAAGTACAATTATTCCAGCAACGGTTCAACGATATCATTAATGCAAAAATGAAGTATTTTAATAAAAACCAATTTCCTAATGACCTTATTGGGGAATTAAAGGCTAATGTCACTTTTGCTCAAGCCAGTATAATCCCTGCCAAAAATAGAATTGCTGGAGACACACACCCAACTCTAGTTTCCGACCGTAATACTTTGATACTGGTAAAACCCCATAAAATTATTGCAGAGAGTGAACCTTTTCAATTCAAAATATTTGATAAAAAAACAACTTATTAATAACTAAAGAGCTTCTTCCCCCTTCAAAACTCCCCCCCACTGCAAATAACCATATTCCAGAAACTGACTTATTACCTCGCTATTTTAATAAAACAAATAAATTTGACCTGACTATTAACCATAATGATGACCTAAAAAAGGTAACAGAAAACCCCATTTACTTTGATAAGTTAATTAAAATAAATGATAAAATAAACATAATATTCAATGCCCCTTCCCCGCAGAAAACCTTTGTAATTAATAATAATACTGAATATAGCTATAAATACATCTCTATTTACAATGATTCAAATAAAACCGTAAAAATTGAATATGGTAATAAGTATACCTCACTGAAAAAAAACAACAGCCTTATTTTTATTTGTGATGGAAATGGCCGATGGCAAACAAAGAAGGATGTAGAAATATCTGAGTACTACCGGGTTACACCATCTTCTTTCGAATTTAAACTAAAAGGATTTACTCAATTACTCGCCCCCCGAAAAGAGGGCAGAACTGACACAAATAATTTAGACCAATATTTTAAAATTCACTCGAGTATAGAACTTGAATTAACAGATAATGATTGGGTTAAAAAAATTTACTTAATTAATAACAAGCAGCATAGTGGTAAAAAAATACTGTTTTCATCCAAAACTAAAAAACAAACGGAGATTAGCTTCAATAATAATATTGTCTCACTGAAAAAAGGTGAACAACGACTTCTCGTTTGTAACTTTGATGGTGTATGGGAAAACACTCCCATTGCTGCTCCCCCACCATTAACTATTTCACCTTCTATAATAGACGGCAGTTTATATGACTTACTCATTAGTGATAACTCACAAATCCAAAAAATCACCAATGATAGTGAATCTTTTAACCAGCTAATCGCACACAATGAAACGATAAAAATAGCAACTAGTGATGGGAATTGGGCGCCAAAATTTCGACTTAACGCTAATGACTTTTTCCATAATAAGAAAGTTATGTTTTCATCCGAAGCTTCTTATACCAGTTCTATTTTCTACGGCAGTAAAAAATATGAGCTAAAAACAGGCGAAAAAATCACTTTTATTTATGATATTAAAAAAAAATGGGTCCCGATAACAGAACCTACCACAAGCGCCCCGCTTGAAAACCTCGCCTATTCAGAAAATACTTGGTCAGCTATCATTCCTAAAGAATATATAAAACCGGGGATATGCTTTGAGTTCAATACCCTTGAGTCTACAGGAGCGCTTAATGATGTGAAAATTGGTGCTCCCAATATCCTGATGATTAACACTATAGATATTGGTATGTTAACCCCCCCAAGGAATGAGTTTGACTTTCAAAATAACCATGAGTTAAACCGCCAATATGGCCAAACAGTCCCCGCTGCGACATTGATTGTAACTCGTTTTGACCCCGTCTACTTAACTCAAGTTGTTACCCCTCGTGGTGAGCTATTTATTGATAAAGCAACAGGCGAAGGGGGTGGTCATGACGGGAATATGCGACATGAGATTGCCAAAGACCTCATTTCTGACGGCATTAATTCAGCCAACTATGGTATTAATAGTTCTCAGGCATCAGCTCCATCATTTCTCCCCACATTCCAAGTAACCATGCATAATTCTGTTGGCGTATACGAAAATGGCATACAACATCATGGTTGGTCGGGAGGCGGTGGAAAAGCCACATTATATGAATCAAAGGGAAATGAGGTTAGCCATGAATTAGGTCATAATTTTGGCTTAGGTGATTATCACGGCGGTCCTGAAGGCGGAACACACACCACACCCGATAAAAAAAACTCATCATGGCTATGGGATTGTGAGTACAATTATTTTATTCCTAACTTGTCACACGACGGGGTATTTAATACTGATGCAATGTCTAGTGGCTACCCTTTCGACTCAAACTATAATTCTTTTACCGCTTACACACCAAATTCATTAGCTGCAATTCAAAAACGGCTTCAAAATAGTTATATATTTTCCCCTGAATCGACGACTGGTTATAAAAAATGGGATTCTGACAAAGCAGAAATGGTAGATGCCAGCCCTGATCTTTCAGAGCTTATATTCTTTCATTATTCGACAAAGAATGGGGAAAATTTAACCGATGAAAAACTTAATACTTTTGCAGAGAAATATAAGTTTATTCACATACAAAGTGGTAATGGCTACCATACTCCTAATATGATTTTCCCTCCTGCCACGCCTAAAAATAAAGGCTCAATCATAAAAATAAGCTCATTTGCAGACTGGAGTAGTAACGTAATCGTCAATAGCGTTGAAAGTAAAATAACTAAAGACAAAATACTATCTTATATTTCGAATGGCCATACTTGGCAAAAAATAGAGAGCCAAGGGATATATAAAAAACCTGATAAACAAGGCGTCCCTATTATTACCTTAACCGGGTTTTATGACCCCGACGGCAAGTTTGAAAGGCAAAGCTGTATACCTCTCTATGGTTCTTTCGGCATGGTTTATCGACCTGATGAACACATTTCCCCTGACTCACCATATTTAGAAGTAATATTACAAGATGGCACAATTAATAAATACCAACTGCATGCCTTTAGAATGAAAGAGGGCCTGATGAATAAATACCATGTCAATATTGAATGGAAGCTTAACCCAGTAAAAGTGAATATTTATGTTAATAATAAAATAGTTCACACTGAAGATATCGAAATAAAAACCCTAAAACACCCAACAACAATTAATGGGGAAATAGTTTAATGTTGATATAAGGTATTAGCATAAAGTAATCTCAAGGCTCAATTAACATTGCTAGCTAATCGAGCCTTGAATGGCATTAATAATTAATGACTTTCGTCTTTAGTTAATTTTAAGCTCGCCTTTCTTGCAACTAAGCCAAAAATACAACCAATTAACATAACTATCGCTAGGGATAGTTTCGGGGCGATAGGTAAAGCAATGGCAAATAACCCTAACCCTGCTCCTCCTGCCATTTGCACAAACCCCACTAACGCAGAAGCCGTCCCGGCTTCGCTACCAAATGGTTCTAAGGCATAACTTGTTGCGGTGCCCATCATAAAGGCAAGGCCGGTACAAGCACATGCGACAGGTAACATATACACAGCCCAATGATTTTGCACTTGTTCAGAGAGTAAAATAAAACCAAGCAGCAACCCTAAACAACCTAATGCCATCATCGTACTGCCCACTAATAAACAAGTTGGCCGGCCAATTTTATGAATAAAGTAATTGGCAATATAGCTGGCAAACATGATCCAAAAACCATTTATTCCAAATACAATAGAAAATTCTAGTGGGGTAAGTTGTGCATCCCCCATTAGAACGCTGGGCGCAAGGGAAACATAAGTTAGTGCCATCCCCATAGTCCCTGCATTAACCAAAGCAAAAATGATAAATTGACGGTCACCCAAAATCCGCCAATAGGTTTTAAGTTGGGTCGTTTTTACTGCTGGCAAATTTGTTGGCCGTGTTTCCGGTAATAATATGATAATCAGTACTAATATTACCAACGCATACAGTGCAAGGAACCAAAATGGCGCGCGCCACCCCCAAGCCTCCGCCAATAACCCCCCTAATAATGGGGCTAATGCAGGAACAATATTGAGTGTACCATTTAGAAAACCGAAGGCTCGCGCCGCTTCTGTACCATTCATCCGGTCGCGCACACAACTAAAAGCCACTACAGAAGTGCAACAAACCGCAACTCCCTGCAATAAACGAGAAGCAATAAATACTGCCGGTGTCGTTGCTACAATCGCAACACCTGCACCGATGATATATAGCACCATACCTGCAATCGCGACAGGTTTTCGTCCATATCTATCCACTAGTGGGCCCGAAATTAATTGCCCTAACCCCAGAACGAGAATGAACAGTGCTATCGTTGACTGGATCACCGACTCACTGCTACCTAAATCCCTCGCAATATCAGGTATTGTCGGCAAATATAAATCAATCCCTAATGGACCAAGTAATACTAATAAAAGCAATAAAATAAGAAAGTTACGCATAAACCATGCCTAGACTCGATAAAATATAATTTAAAAATATTCGCTGTTATAAATTATAAAAAAGCTATATTCGATACCGAATAAGCGATTTACTCATCGTTATAAATTAACCATTTTACGGTGCTTAAAAGTCAAAAAAGGCGCTAAACCTAGCGCCTTTTATGTCATCAATAATCAATGATGACGGATTATTCCATCCATTCTGTGTGGAAAACACCGTCTTTATCCGTACGTTTATAAGTGTGAGCACCAAAGTAGTCACGCTGCGCTTGGATTAAGTTTGCAGGCAATACCGCTGAACGGTAGCTATCATAGTAAGAAATTGCTGCTGAGAACGTTGGTGTAGGTATGCCATTTTGCACCCCATAACAAACAACATCACGCAGAGCTTGTTGGTATTCATCGGCAATTTGTTTGAAATATGGCGCTAACAGCAAGTTGGCAATTTTTGCATCTTGGTTATAAGCGTCAGTGATTTTTTGCAAGAATTGAGCACGAATAATACAACCCGCACGGAAAATTTTCGCGATTTCACCGTAGTTGAGGTCCCAATTATATTCATCTGATGCCGCTTTCAGCTGTTGGAAACCTTGCGCATAAGAAACAATTTTACCTAGATATAACGCACGGCGAATTTTCTCAATAAATGCTTTTTTATCACCATCAACTGCTTTTAATACTGGGCCACTTAATACTTTAGAGGCGGCTACACGTTGGTCTTTCAAGAATGAAATATAACGCGCAAATACAGATTCAGTGATCAGAGTCAGAGGAATGCCTAAATCAAGAGCACTTTGGCTAGTCCATTTACCTGTCCCTTTATTTGCTGCTTCATCAAGGATCACATCAACCAGATATTTACCATCTTCATCTTTTTTCTTGAAGATATCTGCTGTGATTTCAATCAAATAGCTGCTTAACTCACCTTTATTCCACTCTGCAAAGGTGTCTGCCAATTCTTCGTTACTTAAGTTCAATGAGCCTTTTAGCAATGAATATGCTTCTGCAATTAATTGCATATCACCATATTCGATACCATTGTGAACCATTTTGACATAGTGCCCTGCACCATCTGGACCAATATAAGTCACACATGGCTCGCCTTCTGCTTTCGCTGCAATCTCTTTTAAAATTGGAGCAACTAATTCATAAGCTTCTTTTTGACCGCCAGGCATGATTGAAGGGCCTTTCAATGCACCTTCTTCACCACCAGAAACACCTGTACCGATGAAGTTGAAACCTTGTTCAGATAATTCGCGATTACGACGGATAGTATCTTTATAAAGAGTGTTACCACCATCTATTAAGATATCACCTTTGTCCAAATGAGGAGTCAGCGAGGCAATTGTTTTGTCTGTTGCTTCACCCGCTTTAACCATCAACAAGATGCGGCGTGGTTTTTCCAGAGAGTCAACAAACTCTTCAATTGTATAGTTGGGAACTAATTTTTTCCCTGGATTTTCGGCGATAACTTCATCTGTTTTATCTTTAGAACGGTTAAAGATAGACACTGAATAACCGCGGCTTTCAATGTTCAGCGCAAGATTGCGCCCCATGACAGCCATTCCGACAACACCAATCTGCTGCTTTGACATGAAAAACTCCTGTCTGATTAGGACCAAGTCAGCCTTGATAGTGCTGACATTCTGTTAACGGGATCACATATTAACCTAGGATTGTGCAGCATGGTAGTTATTGATGCAATCGATAACGTATTCACGACTTTTTTTGTCAAAAAATATCTAACTAAAGTGAATTTTTATTGATATTTAGTTCAACAAACCGCATTATTCACCTGTCGGCATAAGCCGTCATATCAGAAGGTAAAACAAACTGTATGGAATGGATCGCAGATCCTTCGATTTGGGCGGGCCTCGCTACCCTTATCGTTCTAGAAATCGTTCTTGGTATAGATAACCTCGTTTTCATCGCCATTCTAGCTGACAAGCTCCCGCCTAAGTTGCGTGATAGAGCCCGTGTAACGGGGCTTATGCTTGCACTTATCATGCGCGTTGTCCTGCTCTTTAGCCTGTCATGGCTAATTACGCTAACGAAACCAATATTGACACTCTTTGAGCATCCTTTCAGCGCTCGAGATCTGATCATGTTGATCGGGGGGCTATTCCTATTGTTCAAAGCAACAATGGAGCTAAACGAACGACTAGAAGGTAAAGACGAGCACACTAATACTCAACGAAAAACATCGAATTTCTGGGCTGTTGTTGCACAAATCATTGTTCTTGATGCGGTTTTCTCTCTTGACTCTGTCATTACAGCTGTCGGTATGGTTGACCATATTGGCGTCATGATTGCCGCAGTCACTATTGCAATGCTGTTGATGATTTGGGCAAGTAAACCGTTGACTAGCTTTGTCAATAACCACCCCACCATTGTCATACTGTGTTTAAGCTTCTTACTTATGATTGGTTTCAGCTTAGTTGCCGAAGGCTTCGGTTATGCCATACCGAAAGGCTACTTATATGCTGCGATCGGCTTCTCTATCATGATTGAAGTTCTTAACCAATTTGCGCAGTTCAATCGCCGTAAATTCCTGACGGGAACAAGGCCTCTGCGCGAACGTACTGCTGAAGCGGTATTACGTATTTTAAGTGGTAAAGCAGAAAGAGGCGAATTAGACCCTCACACATCAGATCTGATTGCGGATAACCAATCTGTTTTTGACCCGCAAGAACGTTTGATGATTGCGCGTGTCTTAGGTATGGCACAACGTAACGTTGAGAGTATTATGACCTCACGTCATGATGTGGATTACCTCGACATCAATAAATCCTCCGCCGATTTACTGCAATTGATGGAGAAAAACCCGCATTCACGCTTAGTGGTTATAGATGAAACAATTAGTGATGAACCTGTTGGTGTTGTTCATGTAATGGATTTAGTCAAACAACAGCTTCGTGGTAAACCGCTTAATTTGCGTGCATTAATCACGCAACCTCTAATTTTCCCTGAAGGGTTATCACTATTAAAAGCATTAGAACAGTTCCGTAAAGCCCATACACACTTTGCGTTTGTTGTGGATGAATTTGGCTCTATCGAAGGTATCGTCACATTGACCGACGTAATGGAAACAATCGCGGGTAACTTGCCTGTTGGTGATGAAGAAAATGACTCACGCCACGATATTCAAAAACTGGATGATGGTACTTGGATTGCCAACGGCTTTATGCCACTTGAAGACCTGATCATGTTTATCCCAATGGAATTAGACGATAAGCGTGAATATGAAACAATTGCAGGTTTACTAATGGAACACTTACAGCGCGTTCCTGAAGTAGGCGAACAGATGACTATCAATGGCTGCGTATTCCAACCACTTGAAGTCAACAGTCATCGTGTTAATAAAGTGCTCATTACACCGCCAGCACCCGAAGGTGATGGCTATGAATTTGAAGATGACTAACCTTTAGCTCTAAACAAAATAAATACCGGCCTCTGAGCCGGTATTTTTATTTCACTTTTAGTGAAAAATGGCTATTTAATAGCAGTAAATAAAAAACAACATCGTTTTTTAAAAGAATAATCATTGAAATACTGAATAATTTATAGCATTGAATACACCTAATCTTTAACCAAGGTCATGCTATGTATATAAAAACTCAGTCTCCAAATATAAATACGTTAAAAACACAGAAAATTAACCAAACTACAAATAAATCATCAGGAAAGGTTGCTGTTACCGCTAATCAACTTCAAAATAATACTGAACAATATCCTATGGCTTCTAAAAAGAAAGTCCGCTTTTTAGAAAACGACCAAATGAAAGAATTATCTCGTCAAGAGACCACGAGTAAACTCTCAAAAAATAAATCTACTGATGCATTAACCAAAAAAGAATTACTAATTACATCAGAGAAAATAATCCATAAGCAAGATATCAAAGATTTAAGAAATTACATATCTAAAAGCTTAGATTTAATTTCCAAACAAATAAAAAAAATAGGCACCTCAGATGATCGAGGGTGTAAAGTTACCCTATCTAAAGATACGATGAATAAGTTTAATAACATATTATTAAACTTAAAAGATAATATTCAACACTATAAGAATGAATTAGGGCGTTCAACTTACCAGCACAATAGTAATAAAGAAAAAACACTTAGCAAATTAGAAAATAAATTAAGTAAACAACAGGGGAATTTATAAAAAGTGAAGGAAGAAATAACTATTTATCTAGGGATAGTTCAGTTAAGCAGACTAAAAATACCTTTGAAAACACAAAACAAAGATAAGAAGATTATAAAAATGGAAATAGCTACTATTAATGTCCATTTGCATTTATAAAAAACGCCCAATAAAGGGCGTTTTTTTAAGTTAAAGCGCGTTTAATAAATCATTAAGCCCTTTATTTTCTTCTTTTTTTAAGAAATTACCAATGGCTTCTTTAGCTTGAGTTCGTAATTCATTTCGCAAGAGTTTTTCCACATCTAGCTGGTACTGTAAACTATACCAGCTACCGTAAATCCGCAGAGGAATTGTCATCTCTTGTAGCTGTTTAACCAAGCGTGAATCCCCTCCCCAACCATTGGCGATATTCACACCTAAATTAACATCTATAGTTTCATTAGGGATATTCATATTCCCTTGACCATTAATATTAACCAAGGCAGAGGTCGCTTGCATGGAGGATATATTTAAATTACCTTTATTCAAAATACCAGCTACCTTGAATAAATCTACTTCCGTATAATTACCAGTATTAACGGGAGCATTTATTTTATTCGTAACACGAGAAACCGACTGCTGAATTAGTTGTGGGATATTCAAGCCTTGTAATTTGGCACTTCTCAATTCAAAGCTAACCGGCCCCTGCCATTGGTTTTTTACCGCATAATCATCATACCCAATACCCGATAAGGTTGCATTTAACGAAATAATACCGCTTATTTTCTGTGGCATATTAAATGCTTTTAGTAATGGTGTTAAATCGATATGGTTAAATTTTGGCTTAGCTGAAACATAAGCAGGAGTTGAGCGGTAATTCAAGGTGACGGGCAATGAGAAATCCCCACCAAACGCTTTCCCTTGCAGTTTAGCAACGCTAAAACGTGGAGCTTGGTTTTGTGCCTCAAAAACCACATCAGTTACTGTCATTCCACGATAAACTAAATGATTAATAGCTAAATTAATATCTGCGGTAAAAGACTGTAAACCAGATAAATCATACTGTTGAGTATTTGAACCTGATATCACAGGTTTAACACCGACACGGTTATTATTTGTCTCAGCCGTTGAATTAGAATCAACCGCTGCTGTACCAAGTAAGTTATCTAAATCTAATTTATCTGAAACTAACTCTATCGCCACTTTTGGGATATTTGTTAATTGGATACTGATATTGCCCGTTAAGCTACTCTCATTGGCTTTGATCAACAAATTACTCAAACTTGCATTTTCTATTTTCCCTTTTGAATACAGGAAATCGCTGGTAATCTGCCCTTCTATACCGTTTTCGGGTAAATCAACACCACTTAATTTATAGTCAAATTGTGTCAACTTCCCACTAATCTTTTGATTAATATTAGATAAATCTATATCAGCCCGTGTATCAAAAATAAGTTCTTGCTGGTTTTTATTCAAGTTACCACTGAATTTGGCTGCGATTTGTTTTTTATCACTTTTTTTCAATGATAAATTTATATTTCGTAAATTAAATTCGTCTTTAGCAGTTTGCCAGATAACTAAGCTATTGGATATATTGATTTTTTCTATATCTAATAACCAATTAGTTTTTTCTGTTGGAGAGGATGATGGCGCTGTTCCGCCAGGGGCTACTGGGGCATTGGTGTGAATTTTGGGTTCGCTTTCTGGTGTTTTGCGAATGACCGCACCATCAATCACAATTTGCTCAACGGAGAGCTTATGAGAAATAAGCGGCCATAATTCAACATCTAAGCGCATGTTTTCCGCACTAAGAACAGGAGTTGTCGCATTAGGAGCTGTGAGAGATATCGGCCCCGTAATAATACTGAGTGTAGGCCAAACATGCCAACGCATATCCCCATTGAATTCAAGCTGATATCCACTTTTTTTATCTACTTGTTCCACAATGTAATGACGGAAATCGTTGGGGTTTACTAGCATCACAAGTGTTGTCAAACCCGCAACAATGACCACAAGTAAAATAATCAATGTCGTTAAAAAACGTTTCATGCTTCCCTCTCTTAAAACCCACCAGCGCCCATCATAAAGCGAACTTACACCACTGCTATCCCTGAAAATGGGCGGAAATTGCTTCTCATATCCTTCAAGAACAACAAGTTCCGCAAAATTACAGTGCTTAGTCTTCGCTAATCCGGCTACCTACTGCACCTTGTTGGTTTTTATATTTAGCATCTTGACGGCTATTATATGGGCGGTCTGCACTACCAGATAATGGCTCAAAACTTAAAGCACCGATCACCATACCCGGACGTAACGCTAAAGGCAATTTCCCAGAATTATAAAACTCTAACACGATTTGCCCATGCCAGCCGGGATCGATTCGATGTGCTGTTACGTGCACCATCAAACCCAGCCTTGCTAGTGAAGAACGACCATCTAACCAACCAACAAGATTGTCAGGGAGCGTAACAGACTCAAGCGTCACTGCAAGTGCTAATTCCCCTGGATGTAGGAAAAATGGTTCATCTTCACCTAGCACGATTTCATCGCTCATTACACGATCCAACGCGGCATTAACCTCATTTTTGGGACCGCTCAGGTCAATAAATGCAGCGGTATGCCCACGAAAAACACGGAATTGATTACCCAGTCGAACATCAGCGGTTGCACCATTAATCCGTTCAACGGGTGGGCGTGGGCTAATGACTAATTTACCATCATCCATCCATTGAATAATATCGCGGTCACATAGACGCATGGTTGTTTCCCCCTTCATTATTTTAGTCTCTGCGCTAATTTGTTAATCTTGACAGAATTCACCAATTTTTGCTTTCAAGACATCTATCGCAACCCGGTTTTTACCACCGCGAGGTACAATAATATCAGCATATTGCTTAGACGGTTCAATAAACTGCAAAAACATTGGGCGCACAGTTTTATTATATTGTTCGATGACAGAATCAAGTGTTCTGCCCCTTTCATTTACATCACGTTTAATGCGGCGCATCAAGCAAATATCGAGTGGAGTATCAACAAAAATAGAAAAGTCCATCTCACCACGTAAGCGTTTATCAGTTAACAATAAAATGCCTTCAATGATAATGACTTTTTTAGGTTTAAACGTAATGGTTTTTTGTTTGCGAGTATGAGCGACATAGTCGTATTGAGGAATTTCTACTGCTTGACCACTTTTCAGTGATTTAAGATGCTCATAAAGCAAGCTGTGATCCATTGAATTAGGATGGTCATAGTTTACTTTAAGCCGTTCTTCCATTGGAATATCTGCTTGGTCTTTATAATAACAGTCCTCTGGAATAACACCTATATTATGATCACCGACCTTTTCCCTAAGTTCTCGATATAGAGTGCTTGCAATTAAGCTTTTGCCAGATGCAGAGGCTCCCGATATACCTACAATGGTACAGTGATGCGCTATGTCAGTCATAAAATGATAACCTGGTTAAATATTTTAGAAATGAAAATACATAACATAGAAATGTTATGTTGGCGGAATTATAGGGGGTAATGACGTGTTGTTCCAGCATCCCTCGGCAAAGTTTGCTAAAAAAACGCCAATATTTGAAGAAAAGCCGCTAATCAATACTCGCTGTATTTATTTTACTATTAAAATTGCTTTTTACCTTCCAAGACAGCAATGCGGTTTTCAATAGATGGGTGTGTAGAAAAAACTGAATCTCCCTTATTAAAAATATAAGCCGCTTTTCGATAAGCCTGACCAGTACTTCGCTCATCGTACTCATGGGTTTCATGCTTCCCAGATATTTTTTTCAACGCACTGATCATGGCTTGGTTATCAGATGTCAGATCGACTGCGGCTGCATCTGCCATATATTCACGTGTGCGAGATAAGTAAAAATAAAGAATTTGTGTTATCCACGGTAAAACGAAATTAAGGACTAGTAAAATAACTTGAGCCTTATTAGCGGCATTATTTCTGCTTCGCCCAGCCGTGCGAATAAAGATTTGGCTAAATAAATTGGTCACCGTCAAAATAACATTTGCTAAAATACCCACATACAAGGTTAATTTTGAGTCCCCATGGATAATATGCCCCACTTCATGAGCTAAAACGGCCTGAACCTCCTGTCGATTAAGGCTTTGAAGCAAACCTCGGGTCACTCCCACAAGGGCATTACGTTTGTTCCACCCCGCAGCAAAAGCATTCGGCTCGTCAGTATCTAAAATATATAAACGTGGAATATAACCTAAACTAGCGCTCAAACTAAGCTCTTCGATAATATTGAACAGTTGTTTTTCTTCAGAACTTTTTGCATTTTCCTGAGTGATTTCCCTAGCGTTCATTCCCGCTAGCATCATTTTATGCCCTCTAAAATGAATATAAATCAACCCAAGAAATGTCAAACCTAGAACAATAAATGTCGCTATAGGCCACTCTTGAAACGTCACAAATTCCATCGCATTATCAAACAAATCTAGCTGTTCATTTGGGTGCGTTGCAATATCCGCCAGTAAACCAATGACTAACATTAGCAAAATATAACTCATCACAACTAAACGAGTACGAATATTATTTTTGCGTATGACGTTTCTAAAATCCATAAAATGACCTGTTCTCTACAATAATACAAAACATTGGAATGCTGTCGAGAAGGAACCTCAGCACCCCAATGATTTTTCAATATTATGAATTAAAACGATATTTAATCGAAGTTAATACGACGTGATTCTTCAGATTTAATCGTTTCTTCATCAAGACGCCAGTATTCCTTAGATATTTTTAAGCTCGGAATAATACCAACAATCAGTGCAGCTGGCATTGAGGCTATATAAGCGTTATACGTTTCTAATGAACGGTTATAACCACGTTTGGCAAAAGAAAGTTTATTCTCAGAAGAAACGATTTCCTCTTGCAAATTGGCCATAATCGCATCTGACTTTAACTCTGGATAAGCTTCAACCGCAACATTGATAGCGCCACTAGTCACCATTTTAGACAGCGCATCTTCCGCTTCTCGTGCTTTATCCCCTGTTGCATTTTGTGCTTGGGTTCGTAGTTCAGTAATTTTACTGAAAACTTCGGTTTCATGGCTTAAATATTTTTTAACCGTTGCAAGCAAACTATCAAATACTTTTCCACGGCGATCTAATTGAACTGAAATTTCAGTTTCACTAGAAATAACCGCTTCACGCAATGCCACAATGCGGTTATAAAAGTAAAAAATAATAATCGCTATAACAACAATAAAAATTAAAAATTTCATAATCACCTTTTAGGGCTTACCCGCAGGAAGACAACTGATTAAACAAGATATGCTGCTATTCTACGCGAACATTAAGCAATAAAGAAACGCTAAGCATATAAATCAGAAAAATAGAAAGTTTAGGTAAACATTTTTCCGTTATAAGAGATATAAAAAACAAAAAGAAAAATACAACTCAGAACATTTGCTAATAAAAAAGGGGAAAAGCCGCGCTTACCCCCTATTTCACTTATTAAGCTAGTTTACTTTTAGCGCTCAATAATGGTTTCTACTTTGCGATAACTTAAACCGCACGGAAAGAAATTTCCGTTGGGATTTTATCCCCTTCCCAATACATAAGTGCAGAAATACCTGACGCAATTTCACGGTAAATATCCGCAAACTCACCTTCAGGGTCACGCATAACTGTCGGTTGCCCGCGGTCTAAGTCTTCACGTAGAGAGATATGCAGTGGAACCTGCCCTAATAACTTAGTATGGTATTTTTCTGCTAATTTCTCTGCGCCACCAGTACCAAAAATTGGTTCAACATGGCCACAATTACTACAAATATGAGCACTCATATTTTCGACCACTCCCAGTACAGGGACATTCACTTTCTTAAACATCACGATACCTTTCATGGCATCAACTAATGCGATATCTTGTGGGGTAGTAACAACCACTGCACCGGTTACTGGGATATTTTGTGACAGTGTGAGTTGAATATCACCCGTTCCTGGTGGCATATCGATAACTAAATAGTCTAAATCTGGCCATAGTGTATCTTGGAGCATTTGCATTAATGCTTTGCTTGCCATTGGGCCACGCCAAACCATCGCATTATCGTCAGTAACTAAATAACCGATTGAATTCGTTGCTAGACCATAAGCCATTATCGGTGCCATGTGCTGACCATCAGGAGATGTAGGGCGCTCTAGTGTGGTCCCTAACATATTCGGAATAGATGGGCCATAGATATCCGCATCAAGAATACCGACTTTAGCCCCTTCTTGCGCCAAAGCTAATGCTAAGTTTACCGAGGTACTTGATTTACCAACACCACCTTTACCTGAACTCACCGCTAAGATATTACGAACACCATTAATACCGGGCAAATCATTTGCTCGTTTTAACGTCGTAATATCATGACGAAGTTTCCATTCAACTGCGTGTGCGCCGGTTTGTTGTTTTAATTCTGCTGTTTTTTCGCTAATTAATGCTTGAAACGGCCCTTTCCAAACGAAAGGCATCACTAACTCGACATGCAGCACATTGTCCAACATTGCGCAGTGGTGTAATGCTTTAATAGCAATCAAATTACGTTGCAGCGTTGGGTGTGTAAATGAAGCCAAAACCTTGGAGACTTGTTCAGTCAACAGTTCTGGTTTGTTTTGCTCGGGGGATTTATCGTTCATCCCGGCTCCTTTATTTATATTTTTGAACTATGTATATCCTAAATAGCGTCTCTAGGTTTATCAAACTCAGTAAACTACCGAAGATCCGCTGAATATACTTTGACTAAGATTAATCATAACAGAGAACACAAAAAATAGTGAAGCTAAGCTCAGGAAAAGCCACGAAGAGTTAATCTCCCCCCCTAAAGTGAACTGAATGACAAAGTTTTATGGTGTCTCAGATAACAATTTCTTTTTTAAACAAATTTCCAATTAATATTTTATACCCCTAGCAGCGATGGTTTTGATCGGTTAACATCAAAGACCCTTTTCAAATAATGGAAGTAAGAAAGTTACTATGTCTCAAGTCGCGAATAAATCACTGGTAACCTGTGCGTTACCCTATGCTAACGGTTCAATCCATCTTGGTCATATCCTGGAACATATTCAGGCTGATATTTGGGTCCGTTATCAGCGAATGCGCGGCAAAGAGGTTCACTTTATCTGTGCCGATGACGCGCACGGTACGCCAATCATGCTTAAAGCGCAGCAACTCGGTATTACTCCCGAAGAAATGATTGCAGCAGTGAGCCAAGAGCATCAGGACGATTTTGCTGGTTTTGCCATTAGCTATGATAATTACCACTCAACACATAGTGCAGAAAATAAAACATTATCAGAACTGATTTATGGGAAGCTGAAAAATAACGGTTTTATTAAAAACCGAACCATTTCACAGCTTTTCGACCCAGAAAAAGGCATGTTTTTACCTGATCGCTTCGTTAAAGGCACTTGCCCAAAATGTAAAGCTGAAGACCAATACGGTGACAACTGCGAAGTGTGTAGCGCAACCTATAGCCCAACGGAATTAATTAATCCACGTTCGGTGATTTCTGGTGCTACACCTGTAATGCGTGATTCCGAACACTTTTTCTTTGATCTTCCTGCATTTAGCGACATGCTTCAAGCGTGGACTCGCTCAGGCGCATTACAAGAACAAGTCGCAAACAAAATGCAAGAATGGTTCGAATCAGGCCTACAACAATGGGATATCACCCGTGATGCGCCTTATTTCGGTTTTGAAATTCCTGATGCGCCGGGGAAATATTTCTATGTCTGGCTTGACGCTCCTATCGGCTATATGGGCTCATTTAAAAACCTCTGTGATAAACGCGGTGATCTCGATTTCGATGAATTTTGGAATAAGGACTCAAAAACTGATCTTTACCATTTTATTGGTAAAGACATCGTCTATTTCCATAGCCTATTTTGGCCAGCCATGCTAGAAGGCAGTAATTTCCGTAAACCGACAAATTTATTTGTTCATGGCTATGTCACGGTAAACGGTGCAAAAATGTCTAAATCGCGCGGTACTTTTATTACTGCTCGTTCATATTTAGATCATTTAGATGCTGATTGCTTACGCTATTACTATGCAGCGAAGCTATCTTCACGTATTGATGATATCGATTTGAATTTAGAAGACTTCGTACAACGAGTGAACAGTGATATCGTCAATAAAGTGGTTAACCTAGCCTCCCGTAATGCAGGTTTTATCGCTAAACGCTTTGATGGCAAATTATCAGCAAACTTAGCTGAACCTGAGCTATACCAACAGTTTGTCGATGCTGCAAAAATCATTGGTGAGGACTATAACAACCGCGAATACAATAAAGCTATCCGTGAAATTATGGCTCTGGCCGATATCGCTAACCGTTACGTAGATGAGAAAGCCCCTTGGGTGGTCGCGAAACAAGAAGGTAAAGACCAAGAGCTGCAAGATATTTGCTCTATGGGTATTAACTTGTTCCGAATTCTCATGACTTACCTGAAACCCGTTTTACCAGGCCTGACTAAACGTGCGGAAGCATTCTTAAATACGGAACTTGCATGGGATGCGATTAACACCCCATTATTGAACCACAGCGTCGCACCGTTCAAAGCGCTATTTAACCGTATTGAAATGGCAAAAGTAGATGCGATGGTTGAAGCCTCAAAAGAGAGCATCAAACCTATCCAGCAAGTTACTGGGCCTTTGGCTGACGATCCTGTCCAAGACACTATCACTTTTGATGATTTCGCTAAAATAGACCTACGTATCGCGTTAATCAAACACGCTGATTTTGTTGAAGGCTCTGATAAACTTTTGAAATTACAACTAGATATTGGTGGTGAAACTCGCCAAGTATTCTCTGGTATTCGCTCTGCTTATCCAGATCCAAAAGTATTAGAAGGCCGTTTAACCGTGATGGTTGCAAACCTTGCGCCACGTAAAATGCGCTTTGGTATTTCAGAGGGTATGGTAATGGCAGCAGGCCCTGGTGGAAAAGATATTTATCTGCTCAGCCCTGATAACGGAGCACAGCCAGGTATGCAAGTTAAATAACGAGCATATGCAGTAATCCAGTTATTTGTTATAAGTGGGGAGCTAAAAACTCCCCACTTTTTTATTGCCTTTTTATTGTGATCGGTAGCACAATTATAAAGTTAATTGTATGATGAATAGATATTACATAACAGGACCAGTCTCATGTCATTTAAGCAGGTACTGATAACGGGGTGGCAATATTTGCGCGCTTTTGCAATACTTTACCTCTGCCTGATTATCGGAAACCTTATTTCCGCACTACTTCCCTTTTCCATTCCCGGCAGCATTGTCGGTATGTTAATCTTATTTGTATTGCTTGCATTACAAATAATTCCAGCTCACTGGGCCCAACCCGGTTGCAGTATTTTATTGAAAAATATGACCATTCTGTTTGTTCCTATTGGTGTTGGCATAATGAATTACTATGAATTAATCAGTCAACAAATGGTTCCTATCATCGTTTCTTGTGTGGTCAGTACCTTAATCGTCATGGTCGTTGTTGCTATCAGTTCAAACTATATCCATAAAGAACGCCCTGTCGTTGGCGCTAAACCAGATGAAGTTCCGTTACCCCCTGAAGAACCTATTTCTTCGGTTATTAATAATGATAAAACTAAGGGGGAGGACTAATGCTAGCGCATATTTGGTGGTCATTGCCGCTGACTATTGTAGTGTTTTATTTAGCACGCCAGCTGTCAGTAAAATTTAAATTACCAATTTTAAACCCACTATTGGTCACAATAGCGGTGCTTATTACGCTATTAGTTTTAACTAACACATCCTATGAGCACTATTTTGCAGGTAGCAAAATACTCAATGATTTACTGCAACCTGCAGTCGTCGCGCTTGCTTTTCCACTTTATGAGCAAATGCACCAGATCCGCGCTCAGTGGAAATCCTTATTAAGCATTTGTTTTGCTGGTAGCTTAGTGGCTATGTTCAGTGGTGCAGCCATTGCACTCTGGTTAGGTGCAACCCCTGATATCGCAGGTTCTATTTTACCTAAGTCGGTCACTACCCCTATTGCGATGGCTGTTGCTGATTCGGTTGGTGGGGTCCCTGCCATTAGTGCTGCTTGTGTGTTGTTTGTTGGGATTTTAGGCGCCATGTTCGGCCATAGCTTATTTGATGTGCTGCGTATTCGAACCCACGCGTCTAGAGGCCTTGCAATGGGAACTGCTTCTCACGCCTTAGGCACCGCACGTTGCGCTGAAGTGAATTATATTGAAGGGGCTTATAGCTCACTAGCACTAATGACCTGTGGTGTGATCACTTCACTTATTGCTCCGTTTATATTTCCTGTCATTTTACATCTTTTTAGCTAAGCTTAACTCACTAAGAAAATAACTAATCATATGAGTAAGAGGAATTAATCAGCCTCTTACTCACTAGCTCACATTAAAACATGAGATACTTCTCTCAATTCAAGAATTTGTTTCATATGTTTCATTTAAAATAGTGACTTTAATCACATATTGTTCTACGTATTATTGAATAGAATGAAAACAATTAAATAGGGAGGGTAACTCATGCATTCAAGATTTAAGGCCGCTTGGGCCGAGCTTCCAGAAAAGTTACAGTCTGTACTTAGACCTATCATCGATAAGTCCGATTTTTCGGGGATGTTAACCGCAGAACAAGTTAAAAATATTAAAACACAAAGTGGTATTAACGATTCGGAATTAGCTTTTGCATTGTTACCTTTTGCCGCAGCCTATGCCGTCACACCTATCTCCCATTTTCAAGTTGGTGCAATCGCTTGCGGTGCAAGTGGTAATTTGTACTTTGGTGCCAATATGGAATTTAGCCACGTATCAATGGGGCAAGTCATTCATGCAGAACAATGCGCTGTAACCCATTCATGGATGAAAGGTGAAACACAAATTACCTCAATTACCGTGAATTACACACCTTGTGGGCACTGCCGCCAATTTATGAATGAATTGCGTGAAGGCGGTAAAATTATGGTGAATTTACCGGGCCGCACACCCGCAGTACTACACCACTATTTACCCGACTCATTTGGGCCGTCTGACCTCAATATTACTACTTTACTACTCGACCCTGTTGACCATGGCTATAAAAACCAAAGCCGTGACCGGTTATTAAGTGCAGCAATTGAGGCTGCAAACCAATCCCATGCACCTTATAGCCAATCCCATTCAGGAATTGCGTTACAATTAAAAGATGGCTCACTGTTTACCGGACGCTACGCAGAAAATGCCGCATTCAACCCAAGTTTACCGCCACTGCAAGCCGCTTTAATTATGATTAACCTAGCAGGTAAAGATATTCACGCCATCGACCAAGCTAAATTTGTTGAAAAACAAGATGCGATTATCAAACATTGGTGTGTGACCGAAAATACATTACAGGCACTAGGTTGCCAAAATATTGAATTAGCTTATTTGGATTAATTTTATATTTATTTAAATATAACGGTTATTGCTGGGAGCTTGAATAAACAGCAATAACCGTATAGTTGCTATTAGAACTTTAATCTTGTTCACAGTACCATTTACCTGCAAAGTGGCCATCCATAATAGAACTCACTAGTTTTGATTAATATAAGCCCTAGTAAGTGAATTCATTAAACAATTTTTCTGTTTCATTTATCGTCTCTTCTAATGTAATAACTAAAGGGATCTTTCGCATTTTTTCTAGCCAAGCTTGGCTTTGTTGCTGTTTTATCGATGCAGATTGCGCGGCTTCTTCTTTCATGTCTAGCCAAATGCTAGCAAATAACGCTGATTCACCATTAAGTGATTTATTAGAAAAGCTATTTAATAGTTTCCCTATAATTTTATTCTTTTTATCTATAGATAATACTTCAAATACATCTTTAAACAACCAACCTTCATAAGGAATCCCTGAATTTAACATCGCTTCTTTTTTTATTTTAATAAATTCTTGATGTGTAATATTACCAATTGGGATGTTATCACTTTCTTTGCGATTTTTCATAATTCGTCCATATGCTAATTTGACTTCTTTTTGATACCGACTCCGCTTTTCACTGGTGAATGACTCACCCCGTGCCTTCATATGATTATTTAAAAACTCTTTTTCTAGATAAATAAAAATACTGAAATATTTATCACTTGAATCATTTACCTTTTGAGGGTTATATTTTTCATTAAAAGAGTAACCTTTATTTATGAGAATTAAACATGATAAAATTATAAAAATTAATTTAGAAATAATAGATTTAGAAACCATCATTAGAACTCCTTTTATTCTTATTAAAATTCATTGAATTATTAATCATTTCTTCAAACATAAAGTCTAATTCTTTTTCTATATTTTTAACTAAAGTAATCCGCCTCATTTTCTCCAGCCATCTTTTGCTTTTAATTTGCTTGTCTGATGGTGGTTTGGAAGCTTCTCTTACCATTGCATACCAAAGCATCATGAATAATTTAGCTTCCTTCGCAGGATCGTTGTTATTCATCACAAAAATGAACTGTTGCCATAGTGCCTCTCGGTTTCTCTCATTAATAACATCTAAAACATCTGCTAAAATCCAAGCATAATAAGACATTCCCATTTCATTTAAATTCTCACGATAAAAACCCATTGCCTGTTCATGGCTTAATTTTTTAATAAATGCTTCCTTTGGATACTTTAAAAATTCTAACATTAGGTTATTATCTTTTTCACCCTTAAAAATGACTAATTTTTTTCTATCAAATATTAAATCCTTAGATTCAGAAAAGTATAACATCTGTAGCATAAAGAAAAGACGTGGCGTTTTAACACCTTTATTTTCACAAAAATTAATTGTATTTTTTTTATTATATTTCACATTATTTCCTTGAGGATTTTGGCAAGCACCGAGAAGAAAAACTGAAAGTACAACTATTAATTTATAATTCATAGACATCCTTGTGATTCATAAAGTTAGAAACCAACAATCTTAAAAAGAAATTATGTAAAAAACACATTGTCCACATAAAAATAAACATCAGTAATCAGCATTCGATCACTAATAACTAAAATAATTTATTTTATTATAAGTACTCTTTTTAAATATTAATTAAAACTAAAAGATCCTCCAGAAGAATAACCACTATAACTAAATTCAGGTATACTTGGCATTGAGGGTATTGAGTATTTATCATCAAATGAGTCCATTGAATTATTCATTGATGACATATTGTCTCTTAAATTATCAATCATATTTTCAAAATGATTGTTATTTCTTATGGTATCTGTAGGGAAGTCTTTAAATCCGGAAGTTCCTGGAAGAACAACACTCGGGCGTTCTAGATAATAATTTGTTGGTGTTTCATTATCCTTAAACCTATCAAGTAAGTTTGTTGTACGAGGTACTAATTGTCTATTCGGTTCAGATTTTGGATAAGTGCTTTCCAATATCGATTTATCTACCATATTGTGTGGATACTTAATTGGAGGTGTTGACTTGTTGTTTATTGATGGCATATTTTCCCTTAAACCATCAATCATATTGTCATAATGAGCAACATCTGGTTGATAATTAACTGATGGTGAATCAAATAAGCCTGTTTCTGGTAATATATAGTCAGGTCTTTCTAAATAATATTCAGACAATAGATTTTTATGTGTAAATTCCGTTTGACCACGCCAATCTGTTTGTACAGAAAGTCGATTATTATCGCCAGATGGGAAATTCCAAAATGAAAACCTATTAGTTCCTCTATCGATTAATGGATTACCTGTTTCGTACACTAGCGCATTAATATTATCTATATTAGTTTTAATTGTAGGTGTTACAATGGAACCATATGTCTTTTTAAGACTAATGGTTACTCCATCCACAGCATTGTCTATGTCTACAACCCTTCTAAGCCAACGGTGTATTTGAGGTTGCTTACTAGCAGGGGCATCATATAAACTTTCAAACATAATATTTAAAGTTCTTAAACTTAATTCAGTTTCTTTTTCTGTATTACCTACCGCATCCAATGCCTTTTGCCAATACACCTCCCTTATTTCTCCGTTTGATAGTACATCAAAAACAGGTTGTAAGGTCCAGGATTCCGCAGGTAAGCCATATTTACTAAAAACACGTTCATGAAATTTCATTGCTTCTTCATGGGTTATATCACCTTTTATTTCTATGCCTTCCTCAGTGAATCTGTCTCGTAAAATTTTGACATAACCATAAGCCATATCGAATCGTATATTGTTAACTTTATCCTCATTAAATTTTTTACCATTTTCTATTGTTACTTCTTCTAAATAATTTAACGCAAAAGCACCTGAAAAAGAGTCCCCTTTTACCACACTATTAGCTAACGGAGCATATCGATCCCCTTTGCTTTCTAAATATTCATACATCAATTCTGGTTTTTTAGTTAAAATTAATATTTTTAAAGCCTTAGACGTATCAGTCCAATTTAATTTCATATTCCCTTTTCTACTAGTTACATTATTCATTTATCATTTCCTATTTATCATTTCCTATTTATCATTTTCTGGTTTAAAAATATAACAATATCATTCTTTATTTCTTCCCACATAATTAAATCATCAAAAATCATATTTAACCTAACTTTAACACCAATGTTTTCAATTAAAAAAATAGCATCACAGTCACTATACTCCTGTCTAAATGGAATCCAAATACATTCAAATAAAGTATTTACATCATTATTTTTCAACTCCCAATAGTATCTATTTTTATAATATTCCGGATCAATATTTTTTTTCATCCTCTTTAATTCAACATCGCTAAAGTAAAGATTTATTTTTTCATCATACAATACCTCGCCTTTTATTTTCTCCTCTCCTCTATCAAGATATAAGTATCTTTTATACTCTAGATAGCCATTAACATCTCCATCTAGTGGTTCAATAGATACTCTAATTATTTTTATATTTTCATTTGAATCAATTGGTTTCATTTCTGGCCATGACATCCTCATTGGCAGAATTCTAAAATTAGCCTCACACCCTTTTTTGTTTTCAACAAACCTTGGATCAAAATAGCTATACCCTTCATATTCAGCAAATGGAAAAACATACTCAGCAGGAACTTCGATAATATTCTTATTAAACTGTCCACAAACAAAACCGGGCCGGTTTTCCCCATAAGAAATATGAGAGAATAATAATAACGGTAGAATCAAACCAAAATATAATTTCATAATAATTGACACCTTAATACTTATATAATATTTAATTTTTAAACTTATTTAAATGAAAACTATGATTTAGCAAAAGATAATGTTTTACTCATACGTTCATACCATTTATTAATAATGATTTTCTGTTTTTTAGTGGCCTTCTTTTCCTTTTCTAACATCACTTTCATTAAGCTGTATATTACCGATAATTCATGGCCACGGTCTCCGGAAGCTGCCATAATTTTTTGCCAATAAAATTCTTTTTCTTTTTCATCTAATACAGAAAATACCACACCTAAAACCCAAGCTTCTTCCGGTATTTTATTACGTAACATAACCAGATAGTGTATTTCATCTGCTTCTTTATAGGTCATATCATGAGAGACTTTTTCACCTGTACTCTGTTTCCTCGCTTTTCGCTTCAATACTTGAAGCATTTCTAATGCATGGTCATAATTTATTTTGTCTATCAATGTTTTATTAATTGTTTTGTTTTTTTCTTTCATCACCAAATAAAAATAATCTGTTATAACTCGACCAAAAATTGATGAACCATATTTGTTTTCATAGAAATAGTTGTCAATATTCCTTAGTGTTTCTTTTGGGTTATAGTCTGCTCTTGAGTGATTCATTCCTCCTAGAAATGCCATAATAAGTAATATATAAATACGCTTATTTCTTAACACCCCATTAATTAAATTCATAAAACTCCTTAGTGAAAAATGAAATATAAAATAAAATTCAACTTATATAAATTTAAAACTTGCAGCAATATATGATGTTTGAAAATATAATTTCGCTTACAGTAAACTAATTTTTTCACTCACTAACTCATTAAAAACAGTGAAAAAAACATTAAGAGAATTTATCCATCAGGAAGTTAAACCATTGTTTAAAAAACCGTTGAGATAAAAAGAATTCATTCATACTTGCCTAATCGTGATCTACCCACCGTAATGAGTACACCATTGACAGCTTTCATTCCCTTTCGCGCTTAAACTCCTTATCATATGCACAATATTTTTCAGTAAATTTTTTAACGCTTTTTTATCATTATTTACTGTACATATTTGCTGTTTAGCTTAGGATCTACCCTGACTTTGTTGATTAATCGTCCGAAGAGTGATATTTCATGGAACATGAATACGAAACAAAACGCCCTCTCTATATACCCTACGCTGGCCCAATTTTGCTTGAGTTTCCTTTACTGAATAAAGGAAGTGCGTTCACCGAAGAAGAACGCGCAAGTTTTAACTTACATGGATTACTGCCTGAACAAGTTGAAACCATCGAAGAACAAGTTGAGCGTGCTTACCGCCAATTAATTGATTTTAAATCAGATATTGATAAGCATATCTATTTAAGAAATATTCAAGACACCAACGAAACCTTATTTTATCGCCTTATTGATGCCCACCTTACAGAGGTCATGCCAATCATCTATACCCCTACGGTGGGTGAAGCCTGTGAGCATTTCTCTGATATTTATCGTCGTGCACGCGGTTTATTTATTTCTTATCCGAACCGTGAATACATCGACGACATGCTACAAAATGCCACCAAACAAAACGTAAAAGTCATCGTTGTAACCGATGGTGAACGTATCTTAGGTCTTGGTGACCAAGGTATCGGTGGAATGGGCATCCCAATTGGTAAACTCTCTTTATATACTGCGTGTGGGGGGATCAGCCCAGCTTATACCCTACCAATCGTTATTGATGTGGGGACCAATAATCCACAACGCCTGAATGACCCCCTGTATATGGGATGGCGTCATCCACGGATCACTGGCGATGAATACAACGAATTCCTCGAAGAATTTGTACAAGCGGTAAAACGCCGCTGGCCAAATGTATTGCTGCAATTTGAAGATTTTGCACAGAAGAATGCAATGCCGTTGTTAAACCGCTACCGTGATGAGCTCTGCTGTTTTAATGATGATATTCAAGGTACTGCATCCGTCGCACTTGGTAGCTTAATTGCAGCTAGCCATGCTGCTGGTAGTAAGTTAAGCGACCAACGCGTCACTTTCTTAGGCGCCGGTTCAGCCGGGTGTGGTATTGCTGAGCAAATCATTGCCCAAATGAAATCTGAGGGTCTGAGTGACGAAGAGGCTCGTTCACGCATATATATGGTTGACCGCTTTGGTCTGTTAACCGATAAACTGCCTAATTTACTCGACTTCCAAGCAAAATTAACCCAAAACAGTGGAAATTTAACTGATTGGGATGTTAACAGTGATTCAATTTCACTGTTAGATGTGGTGCGTAATGCCAAACCAACCATATTAATTGGTGTATCTGGCCAAGCTGGGTTATTCACAGAAGAAATCATTAAAGAGATGCATAAGCACTGTGAACGCCCTATCGTCATGCCGTTATCTAACCCAACTTCGCGGGTTGAAGCTCGCCCTGAAGATATTATCAATTGGACGGATGGCAAGGCCTTAGTCGCAACAGGAAGTCCATTTAGCCCAGTGTCTTACAAAGACCAAGTGTTCCCAATTGCACAATGTAACAACTCCTATATCTTCCCAGGTATTGGCCTTGGTGTGATTGCCTCAGGAGCAAAACGGGTTACTGATGGTATGTTAATGGCTGCCAGCCGTGCGTTAGCAAGCTGTTCTCCTCTGGCAAAAGAAGGGAAAGGGGCGTTATTACCTTTGCTTTCTGATATCCAACACGTTTCTCGTATCATTGCTAAACAAGTTGCAAAAGAAGCACAGATTCAAGGTGTTGCAACCGTAACTTCGGATGAAGCACTTGATGAAGCAATTGAACGTAATTTCTGGAAACCGGAGTACCGCACTTATAAACGAACTTCATTTTAATTCGTAATAAGCGTATGAAAGGGGCTCTTAGGCCCCTTTTTTGTTTTTACAATTCCCTAAAAAGCTAAAATCTGTATTCTCAGATAATGATAAATTGCGCTAAACAAATCACTTATTTAAGATAACGTCCATGACTGATTAATAGGATATTTACATGACTGGCGACCTCAATGCAGCAACTGTGCAGAAACCTAAATTTTCCCTATGGGCAATAGCCCTGACGCTCTGTATTGCGGTGCTAAATATTGTTGTTTATTTTTATCAACTCAATTATGCCGCCCCACTCGATTCCCAAGAAAATAATTTATTGCTATTTGGTGCCAATGTTTACCAACTTTCATTAACTGGGGATTGGTGGCGTTATCCAGTCAGTATGGTATTGCACTCAGGCGGTATGCACCTTGCTTTAAATACGTTGGCCTTGTTTGTTATTGGGATTGAATGCGAACGTAACTATGGGAAATTTAGAATGCTCGCGATATACCTATTTTCAGGTATCGGAGCTGCCTTTTTCAGCGCTTATTGGCAATATCAAGAAGCATTAAAAGAAGTGGCATCTCAAGCCTCATTAAATACATGGAGCAGCCTTTATCTACCCGATAATACCGTTTATATCACTGTTAGTATTGGCGCTTCAGGTGCCATTATGGGGTTAGCCGCAGCCTCAGTTATTTACCTTTTAAAAGCCATCAATAACCCTGCTCTTTCTATAGAACAACGAAACCAGTTAAAGCGCCCGTTATACAATATAATGGCCATGATAGGTCTAACTTTGGTAAATGGTTTGCAATCAGGGATTGATAACGCGGCACATATTGGCGGTGCAGTTCTTGGCGCATTTATTAGTGGGGCTTTTGTACTTGCGCCACAGGCAATCAACCGAGGAAAATTTACATCTAGTATATTAATTACTTTAATTGCGGCTATTTTACTGTTTTTTGCACTTAATCAGTATTCATCATCCGAAGATGAAGAACTTAACTATGAGCGTCAATTTATTTATCAAGAAATGGAAAAAGAGCTCAATCAATGGCAAAGCTGAGCCCTAACACGATAAAACTAAAAAGAAAATAAATTCATAATCATCATCACCGCACTACAGGCAATCAATAACAATGTGACATATTGGAAAGTGCGCTCAGACAAATGAACCAATAAATATTTCGCAAGGGGCATCACCATCAATGCCCCAGCACATAATATCAACGCCAATTTTAAATCGGTATAGCCATCCTGTGCATAAGCCAAAGCTGATGAACCCGATAATAACGTCGTCACAAAAATTGATGTCCCTATTGCCTGTTTAATATTCAGCTGCATATATCGCAATAGCATAGGTAACACAACAACACCACCACCCACCCCCGTTGCACCTAGCACCACGCCGGCTAGAATAGCAGGGAGCGCCATCGCTTTTAGTTGGTTGGTTTCTACCATTTTTTGCTTAATGACTGAAACAAAAAACATTCTCTGAATAAATAAATACAACGAGAAAATAATTGCAGCAGCAACTAAAAGGTTAATCCCCCATTCGACTTGTAGTTGATACCCAGGCAACCCCCCAAGCCAAGTCACTAAAAGACTTGATAAAAAAGTACTCGGCAACATAATGGCTAAAACAATCATCGCCCCTTTAAAAGGAATATTGCCTAACCGAAAATGCATATAGGAAGAAGAGACTTTCATCAACATCGAAAGAAAATTAGCTGTCGCGACAGCCGCTAATGCGTTAAGCCCAAAAAAATAGGTTAATATGGGCAGAACAATCACTCCACCACCAACCCCCGTTGTACTGATAATCAGCCCAATTAGAGCACCTATTGCTAACTCTGTTACAATCATTAACTCTTGCCTTGTATCAGTGCTTGTCGCCCTTTTTGTAATGCTAAGTCTGCATCACTATCCACTAACGTAAGATATTTAAAAAACAACGTATCAAAGATGATCATCTGTAACACTTGGGGGGTAATTATCCCTAACTGTGTATGCTGTTCATCATAAAAATAAGGTAAACTGAAATCAGCTAATTTCACCGCTTCATCTTGCCCGAAACGAGTTAAAGCAACCGTCGGGCAGCCTGTCTCTTTCGCAGCTCGCAACATCTGGTTGATTTCTTGAGTATTCCCACGAGCAGTCACTGCAATAGCTAAATCATCTTGGTTTAAATTAGCAGAATAACTTAACTGAACATGTAAGTCGTAGCTGAATAATGCATGCTTGTTGATACGAATAAGTTTATGGTAAATATCACTGGCAACAATTGCTGATGACCCCACACCAAACAATACAATCCGCTTCGCATTATTCATTTTTTGGGCAACGTCATCGATAACTGACGGTTCTAGTAAATCCAATGACTTTTCAATTGCCGAAATAAACATTTGCCCTGTTTTAGCGATTATCTGCTCCGTTCCATCATTACGGCTCAGATTACCGTATAAGCTTTCCGCTTTATGTTGTTTTTCATCAGACAAATAATCAACTTTAAATTCAGGATAGCCACGGTAACCCATCTGGCGTGAAAAGCGGATAACAGACGCACTACTGACCCCAGCAGCTTGTGCTAATTCTGCGGCATTCATCGCAATCATACTGTCACGATTATCCAACAAAAATGTGGCAATTCGCTGCTCAGTGCCTTTACCTCTAGTTTGTAAGCTTTCCAGTTTTACCGTCAGTGTCGACATGGCTATTCCTTCTAGTTATTTTTCTGGATCAGTGAAGCCTATTATCATACTGGCAATGAACCCGACAATCCATGCGCCTGCAACTGCAATTAGAAAGTCCAGTATTTGCCCATCTCCTACTAATGGGATTAACGATAACCCAGCGGTGCCAAATGGGATGATAATACCAACATGGAAAAAGGCCATTAATGCACCACCAGCAGCACCACCAATACAGCCAGCTATAAAGGGCTTACCTAGCGGTAATGACACACCAAATAACAATGGTTCACCTACCCCAAAAATACCGACCGGCAATGCCCCGACTAGCGTTTTTTTCAACCGTTGATTTTTAGTTTTTAAATACACCCAGAAACAAGAACCTACCTGCCCCATACCGCCCATTGCTAAGATTGGGAATAAATAATTCAGACCAAAGGTTTGTAAAATTTCCGCATGGATAGGTATCAACCCTTGGTGCAGACCCGTTAACAGTAAAAATAAGAAACTACCGCCTAAGACCCCACCTGTCGCTACAGCACCACCACCACTATCCAGTAATGCAACAGAAACACCTTGCGCCAAGATTTGATTCAAATAATGGCCAGCAGGTTGGAATACGATAATGGCAACCATTGCTGATACTAAGATCGTAACAAATGGTGTGACTATCAAATCAAGGCTTTCTTTGATAATACTTCGAAACCACACTTCAAATTTTGACGAAAAAACAACGACCATCAAGACGGCGAATATCCCACCACTATTTGGTACCAGTTTGGAGCCAAATAAAGTAATATCAGCCAATCCCGGCATGGAGAGCAAGCCCGCCATAACCGCACCAATTGAGGTCGATGCGCCGAGTTCCTTTGCCGTATTTACCCCAATCATAATTGATAGATAAACAAATACTGAACTGCCGATTAATTTCAATAATTTGAATAGCTCTGGAAATTGTTCTACAACCCCTGGTGCAACCAAACGAACAATATTGATAAGCCCCATAATAAGGCCGCAACCAATCAGAGCTGGAATAGTAGGAACAAATATAGCAGCCAAGGTGTTTAAAGTACGACGAATAGAAAACGCTTTTTTCTCTACAGGAACTTGCTCGGCTGTGGTGGCTGATGCACTACCCTGCATTCGCTTATTCATTACTGAAAAAACTTTTGCTGCGGTGCCCATACCAACAATCACCTGCTGTTGCTCACCATTAAAAATAACACCTTTCACACCATCAATTTGCTTCAACGCATCAGCATCAAACTTGCTATTGTCCTTTAACACTAAACGGATACGAGTCATACAGTGAGTTAAAGTTGCCACGTTCTCAAAGCCGCCCGCATATTTTTCTATTTCTCTGGCGAGTACTTCCAGATGTTCTATCTTATTAGCCATATTATTCCCCTGATGTTGGCTGAGCCAATAGCTTGGCTCTCCATCATGCTATACCGGTTTATTAACGGTGAGTTTCTAACATTTTATCCAGTGTTGTATTTGGATGCTGCTGAACTATATCCGTTGCTTGCTGTGCACTAATTTGTAATTCATACATTAAAATTGCGCGTCGTGGGTGGTAATCCACTTGCACTAATAACTCTGCGGCTATTTGTGTATCAATACCGCAAACTTCACTGACAATTCGTTCTGCACGGCGTAATAATTTAATATTACTGGCAACGACATCAATCATTAAGTTAGTGTGGATACGGCCGAGGCGGCCCATAACACATGTACTTAACATACCTAAAATCATTTTTTGGGCGGTACCACTCTTCATGCGCGTTGAGCCTGATAGCACTTCAGGCCCTACATCTGGCGCAATCGCTATTTTTGCAATATGACTTAAGAGCCCGCGGCCCCGGGTCGTGATAGCAACGGTTAACGCACCAAGCCCATTGGCATAGTCAATCCCTGCTAAAGTAAATGGAGTTCGCCCACTTGCAGCGATACCCACAACAACGTCTTTTCCACAAAGCTGGCGCTTTTTCAATTCTTCTATTGCTGCTTCAGGTGAATCTTCAATATTTTCAACTGCCTTTAGCATCGCATCTTGACCACCAGCAATAATTGATTGCACTAATTCTGGTGAGGTACCAAAAGTTGGAGGGCACTCCGCGCTATCTAAGACTGCAAGCCTTCCACTAGTCCCCGCACCGATATAAAACAAACGACCGCCTTGTTTTAAGCACTCAGCAATAGCATCAACCGCCTCTGCAATCGCGGGTAAAACGGTCTGAATAGCCCCTGCAACTGTGCTATCCGCTTGGTTAATTAGTGTAACCATCGATAATGTCTCCAAACGTGAAAACTGTAAGGTTTCCTGATTGAATTCATTTTGTAGACAGTCACTCAGAGTACTTTCGGCTAGAGACATTGAAACACCCCTCATTGCATTTGAAATTTAATTTCAATAAAAATTACTATATATGAATTTTTATTTCAATTTAAATTACAATAATAAAATCAACTAAAGTGATGATTATGATCTTTCTCACAGTTCATTCATGTTCTAAGGGAAAAAGCGGCAGTGAAATACTGCCGCTCATAGCGTTATTTTACAAATTTACAGGTGCCAAAAGCAGAAGGTATATGAAAATCAGGTTTTACAGAATCAGGTTTGATCCAGCTAATCCACTTACGGACTTGCTTAGGCTCACCAGAACTAAACTCCCCGCGTAAGATAGCGCACATTAGGGTTTTCTTATCTTTGTCTTGCCATAAATTAAGCTTGCTGAACTCATCAAGGTCAATCTTGCCTGTTAATATATAGCCGTTTGGTGTTATTTCACCCACGGTTTGCAGCGTTTCCCAATTCCAACTAGGGTCGACCTCCCGATAAAAATTAGCCTTCGCGTCAAAAGTACGCCCTTTAGGGTCCATTTCAGCAGTATAATAAGGCTTTAGTTCAGGGCTGGTAGCAAAAAATAGCTCTACACGATCAGAATCTAATACTGCTTGGTCTTTATCAGGGTCATCCCCCAGCTGTATGTCTTTATCTTCGGCAATAAAACGAAAATATAATGCGTCATCACTCCAAAGTGCACGAAAATCTGTTTTCGGAGCGGCTTCTTTTTCCCATGGATAAGTAAAGTCCGTCAATACCTCTGCCTGTTCCCAGATTTCAGCACTTTTAGTCGCATCATTCAGTGATTTCAACTGTTCTGTATGGTTAATTTGGTAATCTTTTGCTGCTACGCTTGAAGTAATCAGTACCGCACTTGCCGCGATTAATGTCGTTAGTTTCATGCTTTTCACCTATCAGGTTACTGTGTTTATTATCAAAGATAGACTACATTTAAAGAAATTTAATTTCACAACAAAATATAAATATAGAATTAAAATTTCATAACAGATAGCCTTATGACATAAAAACTACCGAGATGTGAAACTGCTCACTGTTTATAATGGCAAACTTTCAATTTTTTCATCCAATCGCTGATGTTTTTTCACACAATAATGCGCTTTAATATTCGTCAACCTTATACAAAGGGCTAACATTGACACGACTTTACGTTACGTGACTTGCGCCACTTATTTAACTCAAGTAGCCTAGAAGCTCTGGTCAATTAAGGCTAGCAATCTCATTTATGATTTTTTATTTTCAAGGCTAGGACATGAGGAAACGTCTGATTATTGGTCTTTTTATTCTTGCAGGGATAGCAATAACGACCATTATTTTGCTTGATCGCTGGATAAGCTGGGATACCGCTCCCTATATCTATGAAGATATAGAAAAATTGCCTTCACGCGATGTTGGCATGGTGCTTGGTACATCAAAATATTACACATCCGGTGTGACTAACCTCTACTATTCCTATCGCATTAAAGGTGCAGCAGAAGCTTACCGTAGTGGCAAAGTAAAGTATTTGCTCTTAAGTGGTGATAATGGTGCACATAATTACAATGAACCCATCAATATGCGCAAAGACCTTATTAAAGAAGGTGTTCCCGCGTCAAAGATTGTTCTTGATTTTGCAGGTTTTAGGACTCTGGATTCTGTAGTTCGTACTAAGAAGGTTTTTGATACCGATAATTTTACTATCATTACCCAACGTTTCCATTGTGAGCGAGCGGTCTTTATAGCAAAACATAAAGGTATTGATGCGCAATGTTTAGCGGTCCCCACCCCCGAAGGAATGTATAGAGTCAGGGCTCGGGAAGTGTTCGCACGGCTCGGTGCATTAGCTGATTTATATATTTTAAAGCGCGAACCAAAGTTCTTAGGGGAGCAAGAATCTATACCTGCTCCAATAAAAATGCCGGATGGTATTAAAGGCTACCCAGCGGTTTCACCCGAAGAAATAAATAAATTAAACTAACTGACCTAAGTGAATAAGCCATCATTAAAGCCGATAACCGCTTAACGATACAACTTTTCAGTTAACGTACGCCAGCACCATTCAAGTGGCCCTTGGCGAAATACTCGCAACCAATAATGAGAAAATAATAGGTTTATAGCCCAAATTATTGGAATAAAAAGCAGTAATTCAACACGGCTGAATACCCCAAAATACCCTAGGTGATAAAATATTGTCGTACAAATCAGGGTTTGTAAAATATAGTTACTTAATGCCATTCGCCCCACATTCTGTAGGTAATCAACCAATTTACTAGACTGGATTTTACCCCAAAAGCCATATACTAATGCGATATAACCCAATGATTGAAAAGGGGTAACTAACTCATTAATAATGTACCCTACAATTGAAGTAGCAAAATAGCTCCAATTTAATTGGCTTTGTGCATATAACGCGATAATTTGCACCACCAGCGCAGGAACAATAAATAATTTAGCTATTTTCCGGTAATGTTGTGGACTAAATTGCCCTTTAAGCCAACCATTTTTAATTAATAACGCCCCAATGACCATTAGCGCTAATAATTGCCAGCCATATTGGATGACCAGCATTTCTACCATGATAAACATTTCTGTTGTGCGGTAAATAACCCCTTCGATTCCCCCCGCAATTCTTACCATTTGCTCATCAGCTACCTGTTGCGCTGAAATTTGCCAAAAATGGCTCGGGTCAACGCCACTACCTAAAATAAATAATATAATCAAACCAACTAAATAAATGGTAACAGCGAGGTTTAACAATACTCGGTCACTATAATAATTAATTAGATACACAGCGACTAACCCTGTCAATGCATAAGCAAGAAGAATGTCTCCATCCCAAAAAAGCACACCATGAATAACTCCAAAGATAGCTAAGATAAAAAGCCGGCAATGATTCCATCTCAATGTTCGCGACTGTAATAATGCTAAAGTCGCCCCAAATAAAATAGAAAAAATGGCCAAAACCTTGCCTTGAAACAGCACATTGAAAACAACCCAGATATAGGCTTCTGAAGGAGAGGTCGTTGACGTGTAATAGGGGTTTAAATAAGCTGCTTGTGGCAAAGCAAACCCAAAGATATTCAAAAGAAAAATACCTAGAATTGCCATGCCACGAACAGTGTCAAGCTGCGCTATACGCCTTGACGATGCCGCTGTTACCATAACTTATAAGTGGCGAACAGCACGTAGAAACTCTTGCCTTGTGTTTTGGCTCGACTTAAATAACCCACCTAACGATGTCGTCGTTGTCGCGCTGGTGGCGTCGCGTATACCACGTGCTTTAACACAATAATGCACGGCATCAATGGAAACAGCAACGTTCGTCGTTCCCAACAACGTTTGTAAGGCGACTAAAATTTGCTGAGTTAAACGCTCTTGAACTTGCGGGCGCTGAGAGAAAAACTGCACAATACGATTAATTTTTGATAAACCAATGACTTTATCTTTTGGAATATAAGCAACCGTCGCTTTACCATCAATGGTCACAAAGTGGTGCTCACAAGTACTGGTTAATGTGATATCCCGTACCGTTACCATCTCATCGACTTTCATTTTATTTTCAATCAATGTGATTTTTGGGAAATTAGTATAATCTAAACCTGAAAAAATCTCATCGACGTACATTTTTGCAATACGACGAGGGGTGTCAGCTAAGCTATCATCAGATAAATCCAGATTCAGTAGCTTCATGATCTCTGTCATATGCCCTTCAATCAGTTGCTTACGCTCTTCGCCTGATTTCGGCTGGATACGCAAAGGCGTTTCTAAGCCTCTAGCTTCCAAAGCTGCATGAACTAATTCGGCCTCTTTACTCAGAGATGGCATGGGTTCCTCCACAAATGGTGTAACTATTATTATAAAAATGCAGGTGTGCGCTTTACTCTAAAACAGCAGGTACAGATAATCCAGTATAACCTCAACTGTGGGAGTGAAATATTTGCATGTCCATAGGCAACTTTCTTCACCATAGTAATCCTATGATTTAAAATCACTATCACATATATAATATGCTGAACTAAATATTTATTAACGAAGCTCACGTTTAGGGTAACGATAAACCAATAATCCGCCTACTACCAAGGCGATAAGTGCGATATATAGCGCGGGTTCCAATCGCCCTGTTAAAGACGTGGATATAAATGATAGCGTTGGCCCTATTAATTGCCCAATAGCATAAAATGTTGTCAATAACCCTGCCATAAAACGGTTATGATCGGGTGCAAGTTCACGCCCTAATTGAAGCGCTAACTGCACCGTACACATAAAACCTGAACCGACCAATACCGCAGAAAATGCTAAACCTGAAATGTCGGGAACCACTTCCGCAATCAAAATACCGAGCCCTTGTAACCACAAGCTAATCGCTAAACGATTACGGGTTGTTGACAAATTTCGTAGTAGCATGGCTAATACAATCCCAACAACCGCTGATGCCCCAAAAATAGGCCAAACAAACTGAGCAAATAAGCTATCCGGGAAACGCTGTGCTGCCATTTGCGATAAAAATGTAGCAGGTAAAATATAACCAAAACCAGCCAACCCATAACACCAAACCAAACGTTTAATTTCTGGGGTTAGTATTAATTTTTTTATTTCACCAGAAGGCCTTTCCCACTGCCCTTTGCGGGGTAAATATCGGCTAATATATAAGCTTAAGATCAGCGCTAGTACCCCATAAATAATCCAAGCTTGGCTAGCCGTTAAATGCCAACTTTGGATAGCAACAGCCAGCACACCACTAATAAAAATCCCAGCACCTGTGCCCGCAAAAACAGCAACACTGAGTGCTGGCCTATTTAACCGAGCAAGGGTTTCATTCGCCCATGCTGCGACAAGAACTAATGCTATTCCACTCGCCCAACCAATCACAAAGCGGGCAACGCTGTGTAAAATAGGCCCATTTAACAACGCGCTAAGCAGAGTTATCACAACCGCGCCCCAAACACCTAACCACATACGCTTTTCAACGTGTGAGCGTGCTCTCATCGCATCAAATGAGCCAAGTAAATAACCAAGATAATTACAAGCAGCAACAACACTGGCAGTCGATAGTGTTAACTGATGTTCTTTGATCATTAAAGGCACTTGAGGGGTTAATGTAAATCGCCCTATCCCCATCACCACGATTAAGGAGAGAAACCCCGTAAATGCGATATGAAAAGCCTTTGCGCTATGGCTTGGAGAAAAAGTTATTGGTTTTATTGACACTATATTCACTCATATTAAGCCTGAATATTATTGTTATATAGAATAATTCAATTTCTAACTTTTAACATCATTTCAACAAATCAAGTATGCTTTTCGTGCAGTTTATTATCGCTTAATTCATTGCTCACTAATATAAATCTGACTAAAAGCTATTTGTAATCAATTTCTATTCATTCACCCAATCAGGTATTTCTGCCATAATATGCATTACCAACACATTTTTAGCCTCAAGGCATATAACAATAATGAGGGTTATTATTTATGGATCTGTGTCATACTAACGATTTGATTTCTCTAGAGCTTGCATTAGAAAAGCTACTCTCTAACACTAAAACCGTGACAGGCACAGAGATCATTCCACTGACCAGCTCAGCTCAACGTATTATCGCCACTGACCTGATTTCCCCGATTAATGTTCCACCATTTGATAATTCTGCGATGGATGGATATGGTTTATGTTTTGCTGATTGGGATGGCAAAACCCCATTGCCAGTTGCCGGTAAATCTTTTGCAGGTAAACCGATGGAGGGGGAGCTTAAAGCAGGTTGCTGTATCCGTATTATGACCGGAGCTCCAATTCCCCAAGGCGTTGATACCGTAGTTATGCAAGAATCAACAGAGCAAACTGAGCAGGGTATTATATTCACACAGCCAATTAAAAAAGGCAGTAATATTCGTAAAGCGGGGGAAGATATTGCCCAAGGTAGCGCAGTGTTCCCTGCGGGCACATTACTGACAACAGCGCAATTACCCCTTATTGCGTCATTAGGCATTTCTGATGTGACCGTCTATCGCCGTTTAAAAGTTGCCGTTTTCTCCACCGGAGACGAGCTACAGGCTGTTGGCCAACCATTAGCTGACGGGCAAATTTATGACACTAACCGTTTTACCGTTCGCCTGATGCTCGAAAAACTCAACTGTGAAATATTAGATTTTGGCGTGATCCCCGACTCCCCAGAGAAACTAAAACAGACTTTTATCGAAGCCGACCAACAAGCAGATTTAGTGATCAGTAGCGGTGGTGTTTCTGTGGGGGAAGCTGACTATACCAAACAAATTTTAGATGAGCTTGGTTCGATTGGCTTTTGGAAGTTGGCAATAAAACCGGGGAAACCTTTTGCTTTTGGCAAACTCAGCTCTTCATGGTTTTGCGGTCTACCAGGAAACCCAGTTTCTGCTGCATTAACCTTTTATCAGTTGGTACAACCGCTGATCGCCCGCCTCTCAGGGCACAGCCAATGGTGTACACCGCTGCGTTTTAAAGTACCCGTCACTACACCACTGAAAAAGACACCGGGCCGCCTTGATTTCCAACGTGGTATTTTAACGGCCGACGAACAAGGGCAATTACACGTCGCCACTACTGGCCACCAAGGGTCGCATGTATTTAGCTCATTTAGCTTAGCGAACTGTTTTATCGTATTAGAAAGAGAACGCGGTCGAGTTGAAGCGGGAGAAATGGTCGAAGTTGAAATGTTTAACTACTTATTGAAAAGCGAATAATTATCGTGCAAGAACTCAGTGATGACGAAATGCTGCGTTACAACCGCCAAATTATCTTACGCGGATTTGATTTTGACGGGCAAGAAAAACTCAAATCCAGCCATGCGCTCGTTATCGGTCTAGGTGGCTTAGGTTGCGCAGCGACCCAATACCTTGCGGCAGCTGGAGTCGGTCACTTAACCTTGGTTGATTTTGATACGGTGTCATTATCAAACTTGCAAAGGCAAATTTTGCACCGCGATGCAACTATTGGTGAGCCTAAAGTTAATTCAGCTAAATCGCAGCTTAGTGCTATCAATCCGCATATTCGTATTGACACAGTTAATATGCAATTAGATGACCAACAGCTTGATGAATTAATTAAACGCCATGATGTGGTCTTAGACTGCACCGACAATGTAGCCATTCGTGAGCAGTTAAATCGTTTATGTTTACCTCATAAAAAACCATTTATTTCCGGTGCAGCTATTCGCATGGAAGGTCAATTGTCCGTTTTTACTTATCAAGATGATACCCCATGCTATCGCTGCTTAAGCCGGTTATTTGGAGAAAATAGTTTAACTTGTGTCGAGGCTGGTGTGATGTCGCCTTTAGTTGGCACTATTGGTACCTTGGAAGCGATGGAAACGATTAAATTACTGGCTAACTATGGCCAAGTAAATTCGGGGAAAGTGTTGCTATTTGATGCTATGACTATGGATTTTCGCCAATTTAAGCTAACTAAAGACCCACATTGCGAAGTATGCGGTCAACACTAATAATCAAACCAAGTTCAATTAGGCGGGAAGTTTCTCGCCTTTCCATTACACTTGCAGTAAATTAAGAATAATCTGAAAAAATATTTTTTTTGCCCTTTCACCTTATACTATCCCTCTTTTGTGGCATTTACGGCTAGCGCTGTTACCACAGTTTATTATTTTGATAACGTTACTGAGAGTATGAATATGCAATTCCCTCCTTGCCCTAAATGTCAGTCTGAATACACCTATACTGATAATGATATGTATATCTGCCCTGAGTGTGCGCATGAATGGAATGATGCCGAGCCTGAAGCTGATATTGATGAGCTCATTGTAAAAGATGCCAATGGCAACCTATTAGCTGATGGCGATACTGTCACTGTAGTTAAAGACCTTAAAGTCAAAGGCAGTTCTTCAATGCTGAAAATCGGTACCCGTGTGAAAGGGATCCGTTTAGTCGAAGGTGACCATAATATTGATTGTAAGATTGACGGTTTTGGCCAAATGAAGCTGAAATCTGAATTTGTTAAGAAGAACTAAGTAAGCATTAGCTTTCTTTAAATAAAAAAGCCCCCCAAATGGATTGTCCAATAATTGGGGGGCTTTTTAGTGACTGAGCATACTCAATCGATACTAAAAGTTAAAATATGATTAGAGCACTACGCCTTGGCTAGTTAGATACTCATCATAACTTCCTTTGAAATCAATAACTTTATCTTCTTTGATTTCTAAAATGCGACTTGCTAGTGAACTTACAAATTCACGGTCATGGGAAACAAATATTAGCGTCCCCTTATACATTTCAAGGGCTAAGTTTAATGACTCAATAGATTCCATATCCAAGTGGTTAGTGGGTTCATCCATAATTAACACATTCGGCTGTTGCATCATCAACTTACCAAACAGCATACGGCCTTGTTCACCACCCGATAATACTTTAACTTTTTTCTTAATATCATCTTGAGAGAACAACAAGCGACCTAAAATACTGCGTACCGCTTGCTCATCATCACCTTCATTTTTCCACTGGCTCATCCAGTCAAAAACAGTTAGGTCTGTTTCAAAATCTTCGGCATGGTCTTGTGCATAATAGCCTATCTTACTGTTTTCAGACCATTTAACCACACCACTGGTGGCTGGTTGTTCGCCCATCAGTGTTTTTAAGAAAGTCGTCTTACCAATACCATTGGCACCGATCACGGCCATTTTCTCGCCCACTTCCAACAGTAAATTGACATTTTTGAATAGTGGACCTTGGTCATAACCATTTGTTACTGCTTCTAATTCAAGCGCATTACGGAATAGTTTTTTCTCTTGCTCAAAACGAATGAATGGGTTTTGACGGCTAGAAGCTTTAACTTCATCAAGCTGAATTTTGTCAATTTGACGAGCCCGTGAAGTTGCTTGCTTCGATTTAGAAGCATTTGCACTAAAACGGCTCACAAAAGATTGTAGTTCAGCAATTTGCGCTTTTTTCTTCGCGTTATCAGAAAGTAAGCGTTCGCGAGCCTGTGTCGCAGCAATCATATATTCATCATAATTACCGGTAAATAAACGCAATTCACCGTAATCTAAGTCCGCCATGTGTGTGCACACCGTATTTAAAAAGTGCCTATCATGGGAAATAATGATCATTGTGCAATTGCGGTCATTCAATACTTGCTCTAACCAACGGATAGTATCGATATCCAAGTTATTCGTCGGCTCATCAAGCAATAAAATATCTGGGTCAGAGAATAATGCTTGCGCCAAAAGTACCCGCAATTTCCAACCTGGAGCAACCTCGCTCATTGGCCCATAATGCTGCTCAACAGGAATACCCACACCGAGTAATAATTCGCCAGCTCGAGCTTCCGCACTGTAGCCATCCATTTCACCGTAAGCGACTTCTAAGTCAGCAACTCGATAACCATCTTCTTCGCTCATTTCAGGAAGTGCATAGATTCTGTCGCGTTCTTGCTTCACATTCCACAGTTCGATATGACCCATAATTACTGTATCTAGCACAGTGTATTCTTCGAATGCGAACTGATCTTGGCGAAGTTTACCAATACGTTCATTTGGATCTGTCGTACTCACATTTCCTGAAGTTGGCGTTAAGTCACCACCTAAGATCTTCATAAATGTCGATTTACCTGCGCCATTTGCGCCGATCAAACCATAACGGTTACCAGTTCCAAATTTAACTGAAATATTTTCAAACAGCGGCTTACTGCCAAACTGCATAGTGATATTGTTCGTTGTTAACACTGCTATGCCTTAAATTAAACGGTGTAAAATAACCTGCGATGAATAAGTTTATATGACAACAGCGTAAGCGAACGGAAATCCCCCAAAATGGGTATTTGGATAACAAAATAAATTTCACACGCCAGTCATTTGAGTACATAGATTACAGCAGGTATAAATAGCGGCGCATTATGCCATATTACGCCGCTTAGATCTTGTGCTGTTTTTAGCGGATTAATAACACAGAAGGAAAAGTTGATTTAACACCAAACTAAAGTTTAATCCCCATTGTCCGGCTGATCTCGGTTAATCCTTCTCGTTCATAAAACTTAATGGCTTGGCGATTTTGTGCCAGCACTGAGAGTTCTAGGTGGCTAAATTGTTTGCTCTTCGCCCACGATTTCATGCCATTTAACAATTCTTGACCTGCTTTTTTACCACGAAAATTCGGGGCAACTACCAAATCAAAGATATAACCAAAGTTTCTAGGGACGATGCAATTATAAGGATCGGCAGATTGTTGTTGAGCAATACAAAACCCTTTAATTTCACCTTCAAATTCAGCTACTAACAGATGAAATTTATCATCAGTTATTGCATTCTCAATAAACTCAAGAGCTTGCTGAGCTGGCTTAATCCGTTCAGGGTCAAATGCAGCCATTTCCGCAAATAAAATTTGATAAAGTGATGAAATAGCCCCTACATCGCTTTTTATCGCTAGTCTTATCATCGTTCTTTCCGTTTATTGCATTAAGAAGAGACGTTAGTCGTAAGTTTTAACTGGCGGCGCAATATATGATTCAAAACTATTTAGTATCCTCTCTGGGGAATCATCAACTATTGCCATATGACGATATTTTTCATGTAAAAAACCTTCATCTGCCATCTTATTAGTCATATCAACTAATGGCTGCCAATAATTATTGATATTAAACAGAGCACAAGGCTTAGTATGTAAGCCAATTTGGCTCCATGTGAAGACTTCTGCGTATTCTTCCAAAGTGCCATAGCCCCCCGGTAAAGCAACAAATGCATCCGCAAGCTCAATCATTTTATTTTTTCGTTGATGCATAGTGTCTACTTTATACAGCTGCGTTAAATTTTTATGCGAAATTTCCCGCTCTTCTAATAACGATGGGATCACCCCAACAACATTCCCCCCTAAAGCAAGGATGGTATCAGCAATGGTTCCCATAATTCCTACGCTCGCTCCACCATAAACTAACGTGATATCACGTTTAACCATCTCTTTAGCAAACTCTATCGCTTTTTGCTGATAGATTTCATGTTTTCCCATGCTTGAACCACAATAGACGGCAACGCTTTTAATTTTTCCCATTTGACCCTCATTTCCCTTTTTGATTATGACTTTTTTAGAAAAGAGGATTATACGAGCCTAATATAGAAGCTCAACCCTACATTATTTGTCATAATGAAATTATTATAAATTTTTGCTTATAGCATTACTCTTAATCTAAACTTAGCTATAAAGCACTTTATCCCCTAGGGTAGAAGGTTATTGGCAATAAAGAAATATAAAGCCTCTTGTTTTTATGAGATAATCATTAAGAAATTATTTTTCATAACCAAATACTTATTTTCTAAATATTTATTACCAACTCAGTTACGTTTTCCGAGGTTTACTTATTTATGTCTGCCGACACAAAAAAGAGCGCTCTGCCGCTATTGCCTATAGGGTTATTACTGCTTGCAATGGCCTCTATTCAAAGCGGTGCATCTTTAGCTAAAACTTTATTTCCTGTTATCGGCGCTCCCGGTGTTACTGGTTTACGTTTATTGCTGGCTACAATTATACTCTTTATTATTTTCAAGCCTTGGCGCTTAAAATTCAGAAGAAGCTCACTCGTCCCATTGCTCACATATGGTTTATCCTTAGGTACGATGAACTACCTATTTTATCTGTCACTAGAGCGGATTCCATTAGGGATAGCAGTTGCATTAGAATTCACAGGGCCTTTAGCGGTCGCGATGTTTTCATCTCGCCGACCTATCGATTTCCTTTGGATAGCTCTTGTTATAACTGGGTTATTATTCTTACTGCCTATTGGCGATAATATTAATTCCATTGACCCACTAGGTGCTATTTATGCGCTAGGAGCTGGTGTTTGTTGGGGGATTTATATTATTTTTGGTCAGCGAGCAGGAGCCGGTTATGGCGCAGCAACTGTAGCTATCGGTTCATTTATCTCGGCCATGATCTTCTTCCCGATAGGTTTAATGCAAACAGGGTTTGAAGTCATGTTTGACCCTTCTATTTTGCCTCTTGCATTAGCGGTAGCCATTTTATCGACCGCATTTCCTTATACATTGGAAATGATTGCACTCACACGCTTACCAGCTCGTACATTTGGTACGCTAATGAGCCTTGAACCTTGTATGGGGGCATTTTTAGGTATTGTTTTCTTACAAGAACACTTAACAATGACTCAATGGCTAGCTTTATTGTGTATCGTTTGCGCTTCGATAGGCTCTACCTCGACCGCTACGCCTAAATCAAAAATTGAGAAAGTTTCTTAGTCTATTGTAAAATAGGCTAATTAGTACATTAGGTTAATAAAGACTGTCTTTCCTGTGTTTATTAACCTTTTTTGATGTAAAGATTTATTCATCTGTTTGAAATAATCATTTGTTATTTTTATTTTAATATTTAAATATTCATTAATTACATCTATAGCACTTATTGCAAAAAACAATTAATCCTCAACATCCACAATGAATTAAAGCATATCGGATAGACCTATTAAATTAATCGTTTATTACGCTATGACAAATACACTTTAATATTTTATATTTATTAGCAGATGAGGTTATTAAACAAATTCATATTTAAGAGAGGATGAATCATGAGCACAGCTAAATTATTTAAAGCATCTTCAACTGAACTTTTATATACCCGTAATGATATGGAAGATAGCGTAAAATTGGAAACCATTGGTATCCTTAATGTTATGGTAGTCCATTTTACCGATCTCTCTTTGATGACTAAACAAGCACATTGGAATATGCGTGGTCGTAACTTTATTGCAGTTCATGAAATGTTAGACGGCTTTAGGTCAACCCTTGTGGAACACTTAGATGAATTTGCTGAGCGTGCTGTCCAATTAGGTGGCGTAGCAATCGGTACAACCCAAGAGGTTAATCGTTTTACCTCTTTAGAGGCTTACCCTATCAATATTCACAGTGTACAAGACCACTTAAAAGCCTTAGCTGATCGCTATGCTGTTGTGGCAAATGATATCCGTAAAGCCATTGATGAAGTCGAAGATGAAGACACCGCTGATATGTTTACCGCAGCTTCCCGTGATATGGATAAATTCCTTTGGTTCTTAGAAGCAAATATTGAGTAATGTCGTACCCTAGAGTCAATTTTAATTGACCGAAGGCCACAGCAATGTGGCCTTTTATTTTTGCTTAAAAACCAATATTTACTACTTTTATATCACCATTGATATTTTTCTAAAATAGACCAATAGCGATATAAACCGAATGACTTCCCTATGGTTTTTCAGGCATTTTAGGATGTTCAATAGGGAATACAGGCAAAGCATTTAATAAACGCTTTCCATAATTTTTTGTCAGTAAGCGTTTATCATAAATAATTATTTCACCATAACATTCATGACTACGAATTAGCCGACCTGCCTGTTGGATTAAATTAAATGAAGCACTTGGTAAACTTTGTACTTCAAAAGGGTAACGTTTCAATGACTTTAGCCAGTCACCTTCTGTAATAATCACAGGGTTTGTTACCGGAGGAAATGCAATCTTATGAATATGGACTTGGGTAAGATACTCACCTTTTAAATCTAACCCTTCCGCAAAAGATTGCAAACCAACCAAAGCACTGGATAGCCCTTGGTTAATTCTTTCACAATGTGTTTCGACTAACCGATAGCGAGGCTGATCCCCTTGAACTAAAAGCTGTAACCGTAGGTCTTTAACATGCTCAAGGAACCCTTCCATTGCACGTTGGCTGCTAAACAATACCAAGACCCCACGGTGAGTATCTTTTATAAACTGCTCACGGAAAAATGCCGCCATTTCAGCTAAATGCTGAGCTTCATTATGAATAGTTGGCTCATATTCCATTTGAGGAATAATAATTTTCCCTTGCTCAATATGATTAAAAGGCGAAGAAAGGGTGACAAAACGATCATCATTATTTTCTGATAGCCCTGTCAGTTCCATAAAACGTGAATAACTGTTTAGAGACCTAAGCGTTGCCGAAGTAATCACAATATGTGGGACATTTCGCCACAGTAAATGTTGCAATTGCTCGCTAACGCGGATCCCCGCGCAATGCATAAAGATGCGTGATTGGTTTTTTTCATAGCGCCGACTTAGCCATTTAGATATTGGCGCCCCTGAGCTTTGGTCTAAGGCTGCCAAACGCCAAAGCTTTGCCATATTTTCAAAATAACCCATAGCCCGACTAGTTGTTAAAATAGAGCGATGTAAGCGAACAATGTCTTGCTTTGCCGTTTGTTCAGTTAAATCGTTTAATATCGCTTCTGCTAACCCTTTTAGAGCATCCGTTTGCTTAAAGAGCATTTGGCAACTTAACTGCATTGGCTCTGGTAGTACCCCTAGAGGAAATAAATATTCATTCTCTTTCGACGTTTCAGGTAGTAAAGCATTCGCTAACATAGAAAAATCACGAAATGACTCTCGTAATTTTTCAGCATGTTGTTGTAGCCGCTCCGGATTAGCTAATTTTGGCGGCTTTACTGGCCGAAACTGCCCCATATATTGCCCTACATGATGAATAAAATTATCAAGCTGAGCAGTTAATTGAACTAACGTAATTTCACCTTCAACTTCAAGGGCATCCCTTGCGACATCAGGAACATGGTGCCCTTCATCAAGTACTAGTAATAATTTTTTAGGATCAGGTAGCACCGACTCGCTTTCCATCGCCGCCATCACTAATGCATGGTTTGCAACCACAACATCTGCATCTTCAATTTCCCGTCTAGCAATAAAAAATGGACAGCGCTGGTAAAATTGGCAATTTCGGCCTAAACAATTCATTTTATCTGTGCTGACTTTACGCCATAAGTTATCACTGAAAGAGCGCTTATGGTGGTCCCTTAGGCCATCCCATGCAAAACTTTGGAAATCATGGCTAAGCTGTTGGCAGATAGCCCGCTCTTCGCTATTTGCGACCTCTGTTTTATCTTCCACTAATAGCATTAAGTCAATTTGCTCGCCTTCTGCCGCACAGATTGCGGCTAAATTGCGAGGGCAAACGTAACGTGCTCGGCCAAATGCGCCAGTGTATTTCAAATCAGGAATAATTTTGCTCAATAACGGCAAATCTTTGCTATAAATCTGGTCTTGCAGCGCCACATTTGCCGTACTGACGACTAGCGTTTTACCTTCGGCTCTTCCCACTGCAATACCGGGTATTAAATAAGACAGCGTTTTCCCCACCCCTGTCGGCGCCTCAATAACAAGGTGGCGACCGTCATCATCTGCCAAATTTTTTGCTACTTCCGCTATCATCTGACGTTGTGGTGCTCGGGGAATAAACCCATCAATTTGTGATGACAGCCCCTTATACCACTGGGTTATTTGTTCTTTAATTTTATTCGACAGGGACATAAGTTATGCAGATGACCAAAGTTAAGATAAAAGATAATGAATCTGAAAACAGAAGGGAACGCCAAAACAATTTGTTTGCCAAGCGCTTCGCAAAACTACTGTATTAAACACCATTATACATAAAAATTGGGAAGCCTTTTGCAAAACACCAACTCATACGCAGAAAAAGCAGCTTTTAACTTGTTTGCAACACTCATCCAGTTATACTTTGTGTTCTTATTACTACTATGATTACGCAGGCCACAGAAAATGAAAAAGGTTGTTATCGCACTTTGCGCATTATGTGCTTTTGGCTCAGTAGGCGGCATTGTTTTAGCTGGCATGAATATTTACACTCGTTCAACGACACCTATTGAACAGGGGCAACAACAATCCCCCTCAGTATTACCAGCACCTAATCAAGTGCAATAATTTAGAGTCATTTATCAAACCAGCATGGAGATAGCTTATGTACAACGACTATTTTGTAACCCCTCAATGGTTAAACGCACATCTGTTTGATGGCAATATCATTGTACTTGATGCCTCATCTCCCCCACCAACCGCTCCTTATGACTGCCGTCAACGTTATCTAGAAGAACACATTCCTAACGCTCAGTTTTTTCATCAAGATGAAATCGCCGATAAATCCTGTGACTTACCTCATATGCTACCAAGCGCTGAAGTATTCAGCCACGCCGTTGGAATGATGGGTATAGGCAATGAGACGCAAGTTATTATTTACTCACAAAATAATTTATTTTCATCGCCTAGAGCATGGTGGACTTTCACCACTATGGGCTGCAATAACGTTAAAATTTTAGCGGGCGGTATCGATGCATGGAAAGCTGCAGGATTTACTGTTCAATCTGGTGAGGTTCCCCCTCCTGAAACTAAAAAATTCACAGCCTCACGTAAAGACAGTAATGCACTGAACCAGCAACAAGTACTTGATATTGTTCATGATGGTAAAATCCAAATTATTGATGCCCGTGCCACTGCTCGCTTTCTAGCTCAAGCACCAGAACCTCGCCCAGGGTTACGTATGGGGCATATTCCCGGCAGCAAAAATGTCCCGTGGGACCTACTGGTTGAAAATGGTATGTTTAAATCCCCAGAACAACTGAAAGCCATTTTTAATGAGCAAGGTGTTGATATTAATGCACCATCAATGACAACATGTGGCTCTGGGATGACCGCAGCTGTAGTGTTGATGGCCCTTACACTTTTGGGTAACCATAATGTACGGTTGTATGATGGTTCATGGGCACAATGGGGGCAGGATAATGGCCTTCCTATAGAGCCATAACTAATCAACCTTTTTCGATACCCCATAAAAGATATAAGCCACTAACTTGTCTGAGTGGCTTATATAATAGATTTTACTAACTAAGAAAGCGTTATTTTACAAATATACCCGCTAAGAACAGCACCACAATTGCCCCGATAACAGCGACAACAAAACTACCAAAGTTGAAGCCGTCAACCTTCCCTTTGCCAAAGAAGGTGCTAATGTACCCACCAACAACCGCACCAACGATCCCTAGCACAGTGGTCATAATAAACCCCATATGGTAAGTACCTGGCATTAGCCACTTAGCTAAGATACCTGCAATTAAACCAAAAATAATCCAAGCAATAACTCCCATCTTACTCCTCCTAGACTAGGTTGTTGCACAGTAATATTCTAAAAATCTTATATAATAGTAGTAAATAAGTTAACTAAACCACTACCATATCAAATAAGTAAAGACCCTATAAGCCAATTTAGCAACTATTAACTCCTGATAATTATTCGTGTTCATCATCAATGGCTAACTATTTCCGTTATTACCTGTGCTATCTGTTGAGCATTTTTTAAAGACCTTACTTGGGAAAATAATTCGTCTGCTTGCCGGTACTCTTTACGTAAATAACCAAGCCATTGCTTGATACGAGCTGCATGGTAATTACCTGTATCCCCTTGTTTTTCTAACTCCGTATATTTTAATAGTAATGACCCAACCTGCTCCCACGGCATTTTTTTATGGTTATGCTTAATCACACGACTCAGGTTCGGGGTGATCAACGCTCCACGCCCAATCATTACTGCATCACAACCTGTAATATTAAGGCAACTCTGAGCACTGGTATAATCCCAAATTTCCCCATTAGCGATAACAGGGATCGTAAGTTTCTGACGAATTTCAGCTATTGCATGCCAATTAATTCGCTCTGCTTTGTAACCATCTTCTTTCGTTCGCCCATGAACAGTTAGTTCTGTTGCACCTGCTTGTTGAACCGCATCTGCAATTTCATAAGCAAGGTCACTATTATCCCAGCCAAGACGAACTTTAGCCGAAACCGGTAACGGTTTAGGTACTGCTGCTCTCATCGCTTTGACTGCGTTATAGATTAAATCAGGCTGTTTTAATAATGTTGCTCCACCGCCATGGCCATTCACTGTTTTAGAGGGGCAACCACAATTTAAATCGACACCATATGAACCTAGTTCTATAGCTCTAGCCGCATTTTCAGCTAACCATTGTGGGTGTTGCCCTAATAATTGCACCCGTACTAAAGTCCCAGAAGGAGTTCGGCTTTTATACTTTAGTTCAGGGCATAGGCGATAAAAGGTTTTTGCCGGCAATAAAGTATCAACTATTCGAATAAATTCGGTAATACAAAGGTCATAATCATTAACTTCACTAAGTAAAGTGCGAACTAGAGGATCTAAAACCCCTTCCATCGGAGCTAATAAAACACGCATAAATTACTCACCCAAAAACGCCATAAGGTAAAAAGAAATTTCATACATTTAATTGCCTTAAATAAAGCACCTTTAGAATATTAATATTAACGTGTGACATAAAACTTAACCTAATCAATTGCCGCCTATAATACATTTTCGTTGGTAAATAAGCAGAAGAATTATCATAAGAATGAGCGTCTTAATGGGGAAATGGCAACGAAGAGTTTTAGCGAGGGGAAAGCTATATCAAAATAAGTAGCTCAACCGATGTAATAAACATCGTGCTGAGCCACTTTTTTAATACGACTAGTTAAATCAGTTAACCTTCGTGACGACCTTGTTTAGCTTTTTTCTGTGCATTTTTCCATGGCGAACTCAACGTTTTCCCCGTACTAGGCTTAGCCGTGGATACATTGGTACGACGAGGTTTATTGCTAGAAGCCCCACTCGAACGGCGCTCACCACGTTGTGGTGTTTTTTGAATAGGTTCCGCTTTAATAGAAGGGTCCGGCTCGTAGCCCTCTACAGACATTCTTGGAATCGGCTTTTTAAGTAATTTTTCAATATCTTTAAGCAATTTAGCTTCATCAATACACACTAATGAAACCGCCATACCTGTCGCTTCAGCACGGCCAGTACGACCAATACGATGTACATAATCTTCAGCAACATTAGGCAGCTCAAAATTTACAACATAAGGCAGTTGTTCAATATCTAAGCCTCGTGCTGCAATATCGGTTGCAACTAAGACTCGAATATCCCCCGATTTAAAATCGGCTAAAGCACGTGTACGAGCACCTTGGCTTTTATTACCATGAATAGCCGCAGCCTTAATACCGTCTTTATTCAAATGCTCAGCTAGACGATTAGCCCCATGTTTTGTCCGAGTAAAGACTAAAACTTGTTGCCAATTCTCACGACCAATCATAAAAGAAAGTAATTCCGATTTACGTTTTTTATCAACTAAATGAACATACTGAGTAATTTGTTCAGAAGCTGAATTACGAGGAGCCACTTCAATGGTCACTGGGTTATTCAGTAACTTATTTGCTAACTGCTTAATTTCATCTGAAAAAGTAGCAGAAAATAATAAATTTTGACGTTTTTTAGGTAATTTATTAATAACTCGGCGGATATCATGAATAAACCCCATATCTAACATGCGGTCAGCTTCATCTAACACAAATACTTCTACTTGAGAAAGATCAACCGCATTTTGATGAGCTAAATCTAACAAGCGCCCTGGGGTCGCGATTAAAATATCCACGCCTCCGCGTAACTTCATCATCTGAGGATTAATACTTACACCGCCAAAAACCACAAACGAACGAATACGTAGATGACGACTATACTCTTTTACATTTTCAGCAACTTGTGCCGCAAGCTCCCTTGTTGGCGTCAAAATTAATGCGCGAATTGGCTTACGATTATTCCCAGCACGAGGAGTAGTAACCAGTTTTTGTAAAATTGGCAACGTAAAACCCGCAGTTTTACCGGTGCCTGTTTGTGCGCTGGCTAAAAGGTCGCTTCCTGCAAGCACTGCTGGGATCGCTTGTTGTTGAATTGGCGTTGGGCTTTCATAGCCTAATTCATTAATGGCAAGCAAGATTTCCTCGTTTAATGCGAGGTCTGAAAAAGTAGTCAAATTAAATTACTCCGGGCTTCACCGCTTTCAATAGATTTTGGCAGTTATGGGGGAAGTGAGTCAGAGGAAAAAGCGCAAACTGCCGTGCGACATCACCAAATTCTAACATTATTTGCAGATGATAAATATATTAATTTAGTTTGGTTAATAAATTAATATAAAATCCCCCCTATATAGTATATATACTTACACAATACTATGAGATGTCGTTTTTTGTCCCTTATAAACATAAAAGCCAATTAAGAGCTTATTGGGTGTTATTTAATTCTGATTTTTAAAAGGAATGTTTATGAATACAGGTTCATCGCAAACTTTGCGGGGAGAAAACGCAAAAACACAACTGCTGCACACAGCTGCTGATGTCTATGGAGAGCAAGGCCTTGATGGCGCAACAACACGGAAAATTGCACAAGCTTCAGGGCAAAATATCGCCGCAATATCTTACTATTTTGGTTCAAAAGAAGGGCTTTACTTAGCCGTTGCCCACCTTATAGCCAAAAATATCAAAGATGATTTCAGTGATGTTTTCTTGGCAATTGATCAATTTTTAGAAAAACCGATAGCAACTCAAAAACCTGAGGATGCTTTAGATTTACTGCAACGGACTGTAATTGCGTATAACTATTTTCAACTCGAAAAGAAAAATTTGAGTTTTTCGCGTATATTAGCGCGCGAACAGCTCAATCCAACTGAAGCATATACCATCATTCATGAACATGCTTTAGGCCCAATACACTCACGATTAAACCGGCTTATCGCCCTCTATATTGGTGCAGACCCCAACCATTTAACGACGCTTATTCACACCCATGCTATTCTTGGTGAAACCCTGTCATTTCGTATTGCACGGGAAACATTGTTACGGCAAACGGGTTGGAAACATATCAATGAAAATGAATTTGAAATTATTAATCAAGTTCTTATTGAGCATACTAATATACTTTTAGCTGGTTTACGTCATCGCAAACAACATGAAAAGTGATATCATTAATTAAAGTGAAATATTCACGTTGATTATCACTAGAGGCTGATGATTTTCGCCGTCTTTCAAACAGAAACCGAGCATCAAAAATCAACAGCCTCTAACACCAATATCCGTTTTTCATATCACAGGCTCTTAAGTAAGGTTAGCTATGAACAATAAAAACCGTTCCGCAGTTGTTCTAATTATTGTCATATTAATCGGTATTGCCGCTGGAGGTTATTACTATTACCAATCTCAGCAAGAGAATACATTGACACTCTATGGTAATGTTGATGTTAGAACCGTTAACCTTAGTTTCCGTGTACCTGGAAAACTGGCGTCTTTAAATGTCGATGAGGGTGCACACGTTGTTGCAGGGGATAAACTAGGTCAACTTGATGATGCCCCTTATATCAATGCATTAAATAAAGCTAAAGGGGTACGTGATAGCGCGAAGGCTCAGTTAGCATTAAAAGAAAGTGGTTACCGTACTCAAGAAATTGCTCAAGTTGAAGCTGAAGTCGCACAGAAACAAGCCGCTTGGCAATATGCGGATAATTTTTATAAGCGCCAGCAAGGGCTAGCAGCTTCACGCGTTATTTCAGCCAATGAGCTAGATAATGCAAAAAATAATCGCAATCAAGCTTTTGCCGCACTCCAAGCCGCACAAGATAAACTCAATCAATATCAAAGTGGTTTTCGCCAAGAAGAAATAGCCGCCGCAAGGGGCGAATGGTTGCAGGCTGAAGCTGCTGTTGCACAAGCTGAATTGGACTTACAAGATACTCTTTTAACCGCCCCCTCCACCGGTACAATATTAACTAGGGCTATTGAGCCTGGCACTATCATTAATTCAGGCAATACCGTATTTAGCGTGACACTCACAAACCCTGTTTGGGTCAGAGCCTATGTCAGTGAACCCCATCTTGGTGAGGCAGTACCGGGCAAAGAAGTACTTTTACGTACTGATAGCCGGCCAGATAAGCCTTACCACGGTACCATTGGTTTTGTCTCGCCGACCGCCGAATTTACCCCTAAAAGTGTACAGACACCTGATTTAAGAACTGATTTAGTCTATCGGCTACGCATTGTTGTCAATGATGCAGATGAGGCATTACGTCAAGGAATGCCTGTAACCATTCAATTCACTGATCATAAGCAATAAGAGTTTGCAATGAGTGATAATTACAGTATTCACCTAGTCAATGTCGAAAAAACGTTTGTTGGCCTTAGCGCCCCTGCGGTTGAAAGCTTAACAATCGATATTCATGGTGGCTCTGTGACAGGTCTTGTTGGCCCTGATGGCGCAGGTAAAACCACATTAATGCGAATGCTTGCCGGCTTATTAAAACCAGACTCGGGGAAAATTCGAGTTATGGGGCTTGACCCCATTGAAGACAGTATCGCGATGCGTGCAAGTCTTGGTTATATGCCACAAAAATTTGGGCTATATGAAGACTTAACAGTCCAAGAAAATTTGGACTTATATGCTGACCTTAGAGGCATAGTGGGTGAAGAACGCATATCTACTTATCGGCAATTACTTTCTTTTACGAGCCTAGCCCCTTTTACTAAAAGGTTGGCGGGTAAACTTTCTGGCGGAATGAAACAAAAGCTCGGTTTAGCTTGTACATTATTAGGTAAACCTAAAGTGCTGCTATTAGACGAACCGGGGGTTGGTGTAGACCCAATCGCACGACGCGAGTTATGGCAAATGGTGCATACCCTTGCAGATGACGGTATGTTAATCCTTTGGAGCACATCATATTTAGATGAAGCCCAACAATGTAAAAATGTACTGCTTTTAAATAAAGGAAAGCAGCTTTACTCTGGCGCACCTGAAGTATTAACCCAAAAAATGGCTGGGCGTTCCTATTTACTTGATGCCCCAGCTAACCAAAAACGCACAGTGCTACAAAATGCGCTCGTATTACCCGAAACCACCGATGGAGTCATCCAAGGCCGTTATATTCGCCTAATTTTAAAGCCTAACGCATCCCAAGCAAATTTATTAGCAGCTTTAGATATGAGCGATAAAAAGCTGATTGAGGCACAACCCCGCTTTGAAGATGCTTTTATTGATTTGCTTGGTGGCGGGCCATCCCATCGTTCCGAATTAGCGGCTATCGTGCCACAAATACCTGCTAACCCGCAGGAAACTGTTATAGAAGCTCGTAATTTAACAAAAAAATTTGGTCAATTTGCGGCAACAGATAGGGTCAACTTTCAGGTCAAACGAGGGGAAATTTTTGGGTTACTAGGGCCTAATGGTGCAGGTAAATCGACAACATTTAAAATGATGTGTGCTTTAATGAAGCCAACCGATGGCCAAGCATTGGTACTGGGTATGGACTTAAAAACGAGTTCAAATAAAGTTAGGCAACATCTTGGCTATATGGCTCAAAAATTTTCACTATATGGCAATTTAAAAGTTGGGCAAAACCTAAAGTTTTTCTCTGGTGTTTATGGTTTACATCACAAACAACAATCAAGCAAAATTCAAGAAATGGTCGATGCTTTCAATTTTACTCCCATAATTAATCAGGTCACAGACTCTCTTCCCTTGGGTTACAAGCAACGTTTAGCACTGGCCTGCTCGTTAATGCATGAACCTGATATTTTATTTTTAGATGAACCGACTTCAGGTGTTGACCCGTTAACCCGTAGGGAATTTTGGTTACATATTAATGGTATGGTTGATAAAGGCGTCACAGTCATGGTCACCACACACTTTATGGATGAAGCAGAATACTGCGATAGAATTGGGCTGGTTTATCATGGCAAAATTATTGCTGCGGGTACCCCCGACGAGCTAAAACAACAAGTTGTGACTAACGATAACCCAGACCCATCGATGGAAGATGCGTTTATTGGTTTGATCAACCGTTATGATAAACAGCAGGAGGCTCAATGACTCAATCAGCTTCCCATTTTTCATGGCGTAGGCTCAAAGCGCTATGTTGGAAAGAAACTAAACAAATTGTCCGTGACCCAAGCAGTGCATTAATCGCTGTTGTTATCCCACTAATGTTATTGTTTATTTTCGGTTATGGTATCAATCTAGATTCAAGTAAATTACGCGTTGGTATTTTGCTTGAGCAGCAAACCCCACAAGCACGTGAATTAGTCGATACCTTTACAGGCTCGCCATTTATTGATGCAACTATTAGTAATAATAGAAACTTTTTGATAGACAAAATGCAAGCTGGTGAGATCCGCGGCATTGTCGTGATCCCTGTTAATTTTTCAGCACAATTATTGCAAGCACAAGGCCATGCGGCTATCCAAGTTATTACCGATGGTAGTGAGCCAAATACCGCGAATTTTGTGCAAGCATATACCAAAGGTATTTGGCATACATGGCAGATGCAACAAGGGGAAAACCAAGGTAAACCCATTTCCCCCTTGATTGAGGTCGATATGCGTTATTGGTTTAATGAGGCGGCCATTAGTCAGCATTTTATTATCCCAGGGGCAATCAGCATTATCATTACTGTTGTCGGGGCTATTTTAACCTCGCTAGTCATTGCTAGGGAGTGGGAACGTGGCACAATGGAAGCGTTACTTTCTACTCAAATTACTAAAACTGAATTATTACTTTCAAAATTACTGCCATACCAAGTGCTTGGCTCATTTGTGATGGTTTTATGCATGTTTGTCACCACTTTTGTGTTAGGTGTGCCTTATCGAGGTTCATTACTGGTGTTATTTGTGATCACCAGTCTTTATCTTGCAACCGCACTTGGAATGGGCTTATTAATTTCTACCATCACTCGTAATCAATTCAATGCTGCTATGGTGGCTCTAAATGCCGCATTCTTACCTGCAATAATGTTATCTGGTTTTATTTTTGAAATTGATAGCATGCCAGCAATCATTCAGGTAGTGACTTATTTTATCCCAGCTCGCTATTTTGTCAGTAGTTTACAAACACTATTTCTTGCTGGGGATGTCTACCTCGTTTTACTGACCGATTTTCTGTTGTTAATCGCATCAGCCATCTTATTTATTGGCTTAACGGCGCTTAAAACCCGTCGTCGTCTTGATTGAGGTGTCACTATGTTTTATCGCTTATACACCTTAATTATGAAAGAACTTCAATCATTACTTCAAGAACCACAGACGCGGATGATTTTGATTTTACCTGTGGTTTTTCAGATGATTTTATTTCCCTTGGCTGCCACATTAGAAGTCACTAATACCACGATTGCTATTTTTGACCAAGATAGTGGTAAACACTCTATAGAACTAACCCAACGGCTCGCCAAAGCCAGTGCTTTTTCTCATATTTTATTAGTGAAAAATGAGAAAGAGGTTCGCAAAGTACTTGATAACCGCCAAGCACTACTCGTCGTTCGTTTTAGCCAAAACTTTAGTGCTGATATTGCGACACAACAAAATGCCAATATGTTATTACTGCTTGATGGACGTAATTCAAATAGTGCGCAAATTGCTGCAAACTATGTTGAACAAATTGTGATGCAATACCAACAAGAATTGGCACAAACACAGGTCTCCCTCAATAACAGTAAATTAGTTGTCCGTAATTGGTATAACCCTAATTTGGATTATAAATGGTTTATCGTTCCATCATTAGTTGCTCTGATAACCACTATTGGCGTTTTGATTGTAACATCGCTGTCAATTGCAAGAGAACGCGAACAAGGAACCCTCGACCAACTATTAGTTTCCCCACTAACAACTTGGCAAATATTTATCGGTAAAGCGGTCCCTGCTTTGATTGTGGCTACCGCGCAAGCAACCCTAGTACTTGTCATTGGTATTTTTTGCTATCAAATTCCGTTTGCTGGCTCCCTGCTGCTATTTTATGCCACCATGTTATTTTATGGCTTGTCATTGGTCGGGTTTGGGCTATTAATTTCGGCATTATGTTCAACGCAACAGCAAGCATTCATTGGTGTATTCGTGTTTATGATGCCAGCAGTCTTGTTGTCAGGGTATATTTCCCCAGTTGAAAATATGCCAATTTGGCTACAAGAAATAACGTGGATTAACCCTATTCGCCATTTCACAGAAATAACCAAGCAAATCTACCTTAAAGATGCAGATTTCTCCGTGGTTTTTCATAGCCTTTGGCCATTATTTATCATTGCGATAATCACCAGTTCAGCGGCTTATTATTTATTTAGGAAAAAAATAGCGTGATCATAAAGATATAACATTACGTTTTAGAAGCACAATTGAACATGCTAGAGACACCAATAACGCCTTGAATTACAAACAAACTAATAATATTCAAATCATATTTTACGATAGTATTTAGATCAAAAAACCCTTGTTACCGAAGTAACAAGGGTTTTGAATTTTTACGGCTAAAGCGACCACATGTTAACTAATGGATAGAAACATGAATTATCGACGGTCACCGAAGATACGCAGTAACATTAAGAACAGGTTAATGAAGTCTAAATACAGAGATAATGCACCCATAATAGAGTACTTACGCATGGTTTCCCTGTCATCTTCATCAATTTGTGAACCCATTTCTTTCAGTTTTTGAGTGTCATATGCGGTTAACGCAGCAAACAGTAGCACACCACCGTAAGTGATCACCCAATACATCATTGTGCTTTGCAGCCAGATGTTAACTAAAGAAGCAACAACGATACCAATTAGAGCCATAAACAGGAAGTTACCCATCCCAGTTAAGCTACGTTTAGTGGTATAGCCGTAGAAGCTTAATGCACCGAACATCACTGCGGTAATTACAAACGTACCCGCGACGGATTCGCCCGTATAAGCAGCGAGGATCACTGAAATAGTTAAACCCGTTAGCAGTGAATAAAGCATAAACATGCCCGTCGCTGCCATTCCGCTAATTTTTTGCAGTAAGAATGATATCCCCATGACCAAACCAAGTTCAGCGATAATCATTCCAAAAAACAATATTTTATTCGTTGCAATGGTGTAATACAAACCACTGCTTACTGAATACCACGCAACAAATGCTGTCAGCAATAGACCGACTGTCATCCAGCCGTATACTTGCGACATAAATGCCTGAACGCCTGTATTGGCCCTCTGGACAAGAGAATCATTACGTTGATCAAACTGACCCATGATGGTTACCCTTTCGCTAAAAGAAAAATCGACCCAGTAAAAATACTGCAATCGGACAAAATTAACCAAAGTCTAACACATTATTTTGACAATACCATTCGGCAAATTCGTATTTTTTAGGGGAAAAAATGCGATTACCAACGGTTTGCAGACGTTTCATCGCTCTCTTTCGCTTCCACCCAGCGCTCGTTTTCTGGCAAGGTTTCTTTTTTCCAAAATGGGGCTTTTGTTTTTAAATAATCCATTATAAATTCAGCAGCTTGAAATGCAGCATTACGATGAGCACTGGTGACGCCAACAAACACGATTTCGTCTCCCGGTTGCAGTGTACCAATACGGTGGATAACACTGACCCTTTGGAGTGGCCAACGGCCTCTCGCCTCAGTGACGATGTTTGTTAAGGCTTTTTCAGTCATGCCAGGATAGTGCTCTAAAGTTAAGGCAGCTACACTGTCCCCTAAATTATGGTTACGAACCTTGCCTGTAAAGGTCACCACCGCGCCATCACTATCACATTCAGCAAGCCATTGATATTGTTCGCCAACACTAAAGTTATCTGTCTGTACTGCGATATGGGTATTTTCCATTTTATCCCCCTGTGACCGGAGGAAAAAATGCCACTTCATCGTTATCAGTAAGCGGATGAGTAAACGGAACAAACGATTGATTAACAGCCGCCAGTAACTTGCCATCCTCAAGTGCCAATGCCCAGCGTTCACCTTTTTGAGAGAGCGCGTAGCGTAAGTCTTCAACTGTCTGATAGTGTTCAGTAATGTCTAAACAGTCTACCCCCACTAACTCACGTACTTGCGCAAAAAATAAAACTTTAATCATCATTCCACCTTAAAATGTCCAGACTTCCCGCCTGTTTTTTCTAATAAGCGAACAGGGCCGATGACCATGTCTTTTTGTACAGCTTTACACATGTCATAAATAGTCAGTGCCGCTACCGAAGCGGCGGTTAACGCTTCCATTTCCACACCAGTTTTACCTGTTAAACGACAGCATGTCTCAATACGAACACGGTTATATTGTTGCTCTGCAGTAAGTGTCACTTCGACTTTAGTGAGTAATAATGGGTGACACAAAGGAATAAGCTGCCAAGTATTTTTTGCAGCTTGAATACCTGCGATACGTGCCGTAGCAAACACATCCCCTTTGTGATGGCTTCCATCAACAATCATCGATAACGTTTCGGGGTTCATCGTGACATAAGCTTCAGCACGAGCTTCGCGGATAGTTTCAGTTTTTGCAGAAACATCAACCATATGCGCCTCGCCCGACGCATTGAGGTGAGTCAGTTGGGACATATTTTCTCCTGAAATCTAAAAGGGTTAACCGCCAATAACAGATAAATTTGGTGTAATGCCGCTATCACCCATATGTAGGAAATGAGTTTCACGTTTATGGTGTAACCCACGCTGTATGCGGGCTTTTAGGTCTTCATTTTGGCTATCATCTGCCAACAAATCCCGTAGAGGAACACCATTTTCACCGAATAAACATAAATGTAAATTTCCTAGTGAGGAAACACGTAGGCGGTTACAACTTTGACAAAAATCTTTTTCATACGGCATGATAAGCCCAATTTCACCTTGATAATCAGGGTGACTAAAGACTTGAGCTGGGCCATCGCTACGAGAGCGAGGCAACATATACCAGCCCTCTTCAATCAAGCGAGCACGAACCGTTTCACCGGAAACATGGTAACGTTGGAAGATATCGCTGCCATCCCCCGTTTCCATTAACTCAATAAAACGTAATTGAATTGGGCGATGTTTAATCCAATTTAGAAATGATTTCAACGCAATATCATTGATATTTTTCATCAGTACGGCATTCACTTTGACTTTCTCAAAGCCTGCTTCAAAAGCAGCATCAATGCCTTTCATCACTTGGAAAAATTTATCTTGCCCTGTAATTGCAGCAAATTGACGAGGATCGAGACTATCGACGCTGACATTAATCGCGTTCAGACCAGCCTCTCTCCATGCTTGTACATCCCTCGCCATGCGGTAACCATTATCACCGCTATTTTTTTGATGGCGTCATTTTCATTAATTGCGGCAATAATGTCGCTGAAATCTTTACGCATTGTTGGCTCACCACCAGTAATACGCACTTTTTCCGTTCCCAGTTCAGCAAATGCTGTACTGATGCGACGTATTTCATCTAGTGTTAGAAATTCATGGCGGCCACTGGGTTTATAGCCATCAGGTAGGCAGTATGTGCAACGAAAATTGCAAACATCTGTTATAGAAAGCCGAAGATAGTAAAATTTCCGGTCATATTGATCGACGAGTTGTTGCATAATCACACCTTTCCAAATACGGGAGATGCAGACATTTCTATCTTACACCCTGGTGGCTGTATGCCACGGCCAGTGCATCATATTTGTTTATGCAAACTTAGACGCAAAGGCTAGGAGTTTTATTTGGAACTTAGCCGCTGATTTTGAAAAATAAAATTAGCCACTCTGTTCACTTAATTTCTGTATGGATTCTAGCTGATAGAAATTGAAAAAGCGAATCAGAATTCGATATATATTATATTATACAGCGACTTACATAAGATGAGGTAATTGATTCGAAGCCATTATTATTACTGATAATTTTTTGTTTTGAGCTATAACAATGAATACAATTTCTCATAAAATGATTAACACACCTTATTATTTAATTAAACATTTATTGATGTAGATCTAAAATAAGAGCCCAGTTAGCCATTAAACCAGTGTAAACAAAACTCACACGGCCATTTAATTGCAATTCAATACCTCAAATGCAGTTGCAATTATGTTATGACTCCCAATACCGAAGCCTATCATTTCCAGTTTAGTACGATTTATAGCAAGATTATCTGGTGTATTTTTCCGCATTAAGCACACTTCAATACGGAATGTTCTCTTTTATTGTTTTTTATCACAGTACTTAAGCTAAGAATGATGTTTTATGATAGATTAATGCCCAATTTATTTAGAACCCTTTTTAAGTGCAGCATAAAAAATAGCAGTGGCATATCGGATGAATTTTGCCGTTGTAAACGATTTGGTTATTTTTTGGTGCTAAAAATTAATTGATATAGGAACACTATGCCGAATTGCAGTCTGGCGGATCTCAGGCATGTTGTCGCTCTCGGTGGCGGGCATGGGCTTGGTCGCGTGATGTCTTCTCTTTCCTCTTTAGGTTCTCGTTTAACCGGCATCGTTACCACCACTGATAATGGCGGTTCTACGGGTCGAATTCGTCGGTCTGAAGGTGGGATCGCTTGGGGAGATATGCGTAACTGTTTGAACCAATTGATCACTGAGCCTTCAATTGCTTCTGCCATGTTTGAATATCGTTTTAGTGGTAATGGTGAGCTATCTGGCCATAACTTAGGTAATTTGATGCTAAAGTCATTAGATCATCTGAGCGTGCGACCTTTGGAAGCCATTAATCTCATCCGTAATATGCTAAAAGTCGATGCGCAGTTAATCCCGATGTCAGAATCGCCTGTTGACTTAATGGCTGTTGATGAGATGGGTAATGAGGTTTACGGTGAAGTGAATGTCGATGCCCTGAGTGAAGTCCCGAAAGAACTTCGTTTATATCCAACAGTCAAAGCGACAGGCGAAGCTTTAGAGGCTATTCACCAAGCTGATTTGATCATCATCGGCCCCGGTAGTTTTTTTACAAGCCTGATGCCACTCTTATTGTTAGAAGAAATTGCAAGTGCATTGCATGAATGTAAAGCACCAATGATTTATATTGGTAACTTAGCAAAAGAAATAAGCTCCCCTGCCGCTAACCTTTCTTTACCTGAAAAGTTACAAATGATGGAGCATTATATTGGCTGTAAAAAAATCGATGCATTGATCCTTGGGCCACGCACGCAAATAGATAATATTAGTGGAGAGCGTAAAATCATCCAACGTGTTCTTGAGGCAGATGACATCCCTTATCGTCACGATAGAAAGCTACTATTACAAGCCATTGAGGCTGCCATCCAATTAATTTAATTAAGCATTTAAGAATTTAGTTCCTCTTTTTAAGGAGGAATTAAATTCTATTCCTAAAAACTTCGTAATTATTTTTCTCTTTTCCAAGGTTTTCATCTATATTATTAATATATGATTTTATAAAGATAACTTCTTAATATTTATGACTAGCAAAATGTGTTTCCATATAATGCCATTGAGGAACGTAAATGCTAAATGATTATTCAAATATTTTAATTCTTTTTCTGATTGTTGGGATAGGATTTATTTTAGGTAAAATAAAGTGGTTCAATGAAAATAGTAATAGTGCAATGACAAAGTTATTACTTAATATCACATTGCCTATAACGCTCATTTTATCTATCACTACTGACTTTTCAAAAAAAGAATTTTTAACATTAATTCCAGCTATTATACTCCCATTTAGCACTATTTTACTGTTAATGTTAATTTCCTTTATAGTTGCTATTATAATGAAGCTCCCAAGGGGAGAACATGGCTTATTTATTGGCCTTTGCTCGATGAGTAGCACTGTTTTTTTTGGTATTCCAATCACAATGGCCGTTTATGGTTCCCATCAATTACCTTATGCATTAATGACATACATAGCACAAACCATTATCTACTGGACATTAGGCATCTATTTACTTAAGAATGATAATAATACCGAAAAATTTAACGTTATAGATACAATAAAAAATATTTTCACACCGCCTCTAATCGCATTTATTATTGGTGTATTTCTATTATTAACTCATATAAAGATACCCAGTTTATTAACATCGTTTTTTGACTATTTAAATGGCATGACTTCACCTCTCGCAATGCTGATTATTGGGGTCATCATTTATCTTACTGGCTTAAAAACATTAAAAATAACCATACCTATTATAGTGATTATTATTTTTAGGTTTATTGTTACACCTTTAGTTGTTTTATTACTTGGCCATTTATTGAATATGCCAATAATGATGATAAAAGTCACAATACTAGTCTGTTCACTACCTATTCCAAATACGACTGTTATCTTAGCTAATAAATATAAAGCCGATATAACACTTGCAACACAAGCTTTAACATTTTCTATTCTTACTTATTTATTATATATCCCTGTTATTTTATATTTTATCCATACAATATAACTGAGCTTAATAATTAACTTATATTTATTAAGGAATAACACTTATGCTAGATCTAAAAAAAATGCGCGTTACTGTCGAAGATATTTACCAAGAATTCCGCCATGATACGGAAGGAGCAAATGCAGACTATATTCCATTTTTAGCCAAAATTGATAGTCAACTTTGCGCATTAGCCGTGGTGACGGCTCAAGGGGATATTATTTCAGCAGGTGATACCCAATACCGTTTTGCTATTGAATCGATTTCTAAGGTGTGTACGCTCGCCTTAGCACTCGAAGACTTTAGCCCTGATGTAATTCAAGAAAAGTTAGGGGCATCTGCGACAGGGTTGCCTTTTAATTCTGTGATGGCATTAGAATTACATGGAGATAAACCTTTGTCCCCCTTAGTCAATGCAGGTGCAATTTCAGCGGCAAGTATTATTAAAGCGCAATCAATAGATGAGCGCTGGCAACGTATTTTAGAGATGCAACGAAAATTAGGCTCTAAAGAGATTACTATTTCTGAGGAATTAAACCAGTCCGAACAAGCGACTAATTTTCATAATCGTGGAATTGCTTGGCTATTATATGCCGCTGGCTACCTTTATTGCGATACAATGGAAGCTTGTGATGTATATACTCGTCAGTGCTCAACACTTATTACCACGGTAGAATTAGCCACTATGGGTGCAACTATTGCAACCGGTGGGAAAAACCCAATAACCAAAGAGCAAGTCCTTAACCCTGATAACTGCCCGAAAATACTCGCTGAAATGACCATGGAAGGGATGTACGACAGTTCAGGCAATTGGGCCTATGACGTTGGGCTACCTAGCAAAAGCGGAGTCGGAGGCGGTATATTAACGATAATACCTGGAGTGATGGCAATTGCGGCATTTTCTCCACCTTTAGACCCAATAGGAAACAGCGTTAGAGGGCAAAAGATGGTCGCAAAACTCGCCAAAAGTTTAGGCTATAATTTATACAAATGCCGTTAGCCTATAATACCCCGCCTTGATTGAACAGCCCCGCTGCCAATAAGCGGCGGGGTAATCTTAACAAATTGTTTTTAATCAATATTTATGAGTTAGCAATAAACTGAGAGCGTATCGCTTGCAGTTCATCTCGCACCCTTGCCGCAGCTTCAAACTCCAAATCTTGCGCGTGTTTATACATTTGGGCTTCGAGTTGCGAAATGCGTTGTTCCAACTGTTTTGTCGACATAGATTGCACATCAGCCATAACATCATTTTTGATGTTATCTTTGGCTCGATTCTTGCCCTTGCCTCCCACTTTGTGACCAATTTGCAAGATATCGCCGACTTTCTTATTAAGCCCCTGTGGAGTAATGCCATGCTCTTCATTGAAGGCCATTTGTTTAGCACGGCGGCGTTCCGTTTCGGCAATCGCTTTTTGCATTGAATTTGTGACCCTATCGCCATACAGAATAGCTTTACCATTCAAGTTACGGGCGGCACGGCCAATAGTCTGAATCAATGAACGCTCTGACCGCAAGAACCCTTCTTTATCTGCATCCAGAATAGCGACAAGAGACACCTCAGGCATATCGAGGCCTTCTCTTAATAAGTTAATACCAACCAACACATCAAACTCACCAAGACGCAAGTCGCGAATAATTTCAACACGCTCAACTGTATCGATATCAGAATGGAGATAACGTACTCGCTCGCCATGTTCCTCAAGATATTCGGTTAAATCCTCTGCCATCCGTTTTGTTAGCGTAGTGACTAACACCCGCTCATTTTTCTGTACACGAATACGAATTTCAGAAATTAAATCATCAACTTGAGTTGCAACAGGACGAACTTCAATTATTGGGTCAAGTAACCCAGTTGGGCGAACAACCTGTTCGATAACCTCATGACCAGATTTATCAAGCTCATAGTTACCTGGTGTTGCAGAGACATAGATTGTTTGAGGTGCCAGTGCTTCAAACTCTTCAAAGCGCATTGGCCGGTTATCCAATGCGGAAGGTAGACGAAAACCATATTCAACCAGAGTTTCTTTTCTCGAACGGTCACCTTTATACATCGCCCCAATTTGCGGGATAGTAACGTGAGACTCATCAACCACTAATAAACCGTCAGCAGGGAGGTAATCAAATAAGGTTGGAGGGGCTTCACCCGGTGCTCGCCCTGACAAATAACGTGAATAGTTTTCAATCCCTGAGCAATAACCGAGCTCATTCATCATTTCTAAATCATACTGAGTGCGTTGAGTTAACCGCTGCTCTTCTACTAATTTGTGGTTTTCCAATAGAACTTTACGTCTATCAACTAACTCAACTTTTATCTGTTCCATCGCTTCAAGAATACGTTCTCTCGGCGTAACATAGTGCGTTTTAGGATAGACGGTGAAACGAGGAACACGGTGTTGGATTTGGCCGGTAAGTGGGTCAAACAAGGATAACCTTTCGACTTCGTCATCAAATAATTCAACACGTAAAGCATATTCATCTGATTCAGCTGGGAATATATCAATAACTTCACCGCGTACACGGAACGTACCACGGGTAAAGGCTTGGTCATTACGTGTATATTGTAGATCTGCCAAGCGACGGAGAATCGACCGTTGATCAATAATCATACCGTCCGTTAAATGCAACATCATTTTTAAATAGCTATCGGGATCACCTAACCCATAAATAGCAGATACCGAAGCGACAACAATGACGTCTCGACGTTCAAGTAAAGCCTTAGTCGCAGACAAACGCATTTGCTCAATATGTTCGTTAACAGAGGCATCTTTCTCAATAAAGGTATCCGAGCTTGGTACATAAGCTTCTGGCTGATAATAATCATAGTAAGAAACGAAGTACTCAACCGCATTTTCAGGAAAAAACGCTTTCATTTCACTGTAAAGCTGAGCCGCTAAGGTTTTATTATGCGCCATCAACATGGTTGGTCGATTTTCTTTTGCGATGACGTTAGCTATCGTAAAGGTTTTCCCCGAACCTGTTACCCCTAATAGGGTTTGATGAGCGAGACCATCTTGTAGCCCTTCCCTTAATTTTCGAATAGCTTCAGGCTGGTCCCCCCCCGGTTGGAAATCAGAATGCAGTTTAAAATCCTTACTCATATTAACGCCCCTTAGCTTATCTCTTGCGTTATAATACTGGATAAAAAACCAGCTTCAAGCCCTGAGATGAAATTTTCTGTAATTAACCATTCCAATAAGTTTATAAAAATGTTATCCCCAAAAAAGTACTTGACCTTTTCTAAACTTTATATTTTATGCTATTGCCTTTTTGCGCCCTATGTTAAATACAAATTGAAGGCTTGATTTTATTTAACCAGTTGAATTTAAAATAAATTAATTTCGAGTCCAGATTCACATCAAATAAAGGCAAAGCCGCTTGTCACCTAGCATAGAACTTGTTTTATAACGTTAATACACAAGGTTATCCACAGAAATAGTGGATAACTCTTGAAGCCCTTAGGGCTCATGCTTTCACGCAATATCTAAAATTTGTTAAATGATAGCTAAATGACAATAAGATGGCAGTTCGATGAAAAAATTTTTACGTAGTATCCGCTACGAAAAAGGGATTTTATCTTTTTTACGAAGATCCAGCAGGTATCTCAGGTGAAAAACTTGACAAAATTTAGGTTGATCACGTTAAAAAGATCGCCAATATAATTAACAATTATTACAGCCCACTATCGCTTTCTATATAGGGGCTGATTCATCATTTTAAAATGTTTGATCAAGATGTTAGTAAAGAAAGATCTAAAAACTGCCCCAATGAGCAGCCCATTATATCTTTGCGATGCGGGATCACACCTAAGCAAGGTGCTTTAATCATATGTTTAAGTGTCTCTAAATACTGTTTTTGGTAATCCCCAGGGGTTTCTACCTCATTAGCAACCCAACCAACCACTGATAAGCCTGAAGCGATAATCGCTTTCATCGTTAATAATGCATGGTTAATACAACCTAACTTAACGCCCACCACTAGAATCACTGGTAATTGCTGTTCGATAACCCAATCAGCGTAAGTCTGTTCATGGGATAACGGTGTATACCAACCACCAGCACCTTCAACTAATACCCAATCCGCTTGCGATTGTAGATGCTGTAAGCCTTTATTGATCACTGAAAATTCGATCGGTTGCTGCAATTTATCACTAATTATATGCGGGGATGTTGGTGCTTCAAATACAATCGGATTAACTGCGCTATAAGGTAATGTTAACCCGCTATTTGCTTGCAATAGTAATGCATCACTATTTCGTAAACCATGTGGTGTAATTTCACTGCCTGATGCAACTGGCTTGTAACCTGCTGTTTTAACACCTTGGCAATTTGCAGACTGCAATAAAGCACAGCTTACGACCGTTTTACCAACTTCGGTATCCGTTCCTGTTACAAAATACGTTTTAGTCACGATAAAGTACCCCAAATACCGTATAATAAGTTAAAGGTAACCCTTGTTCTGTTATCGGATATACAGCCGCAAGCTGTTTTAGGCGCTGGCGTGTCATTAACCCCGTTTTGCGCCCAGCGGTTAAATGAGTTGCCCCTATCCCTTTTAATGAATGAAGTAACTCTGTAATTCCAGAAAAATACAATGTATCTTTTTGAATAGTTAGCTGATTTCTCCATCTTTGGCAGCTATTGCGCATTTGCTGAACTCCCAAAAACACATTAACATGAGGAGCATCATCTAATGCTTTCCAAGCGCTCGATAATTCACTTAATGAATGTTCTCCCAGTGTGGTAAATACCACTATTCCCCCACGTTTAGTCACACGGTATAATTCGCTTAATGCTTGAGTGATATCTTGGCACCATTGGAGTGCTAAATTGGAAAACACGACATCAACACTTTGATCCGCTAATGGGATCGTTTCTATATCTGCACAGATATAATGATCCGCAGCACACTTCCCTTCTGCAACATCTAACATCCCTACAGAAATATCTAACGCTGTGACTTGGTAACCTTGAGCTGTAAGTTTTTGACTGAAATACCCCGTGCCACACCCCGCATCCAACACCCGTAATGGCGCTGAATGTGGCATTAATGCTAATTCGGATGTCAGTTGCTTCAACAGCTGTTCTCCTGTTGCTTGCTGGTAGCTAGCAACAGAATCGTAATTTTTCGCAGCGCGGCCAAAAGCAGCCGCTATTTTATGCTTTTCACGACATAGAGACGAAATCATCTAAAGTCTCCAATAATTGATCAATATCTTGACGTCTATGGGCGGCACTTAATGTGATCCGTAGCCTAGCACTTCCCACTGGCACTGTGGGTGGGCGGACCCCGTGAACCCAAATATTTCTATTACGCAAAAAATTTGCGAGTTGTTGGCTAGCTTGGTTATCACCAACAATTAATGGTTGGATAGCCGTCTTTGAGTCGGCTAGTTTCATCCCATTGAAATTCGCATTATTTCTAAAGTATTCGATATGTTGGTTAAGATTAAAACGCGCTTCATCTGCTTGCTTGATTTGTTGCATCGCCGATAAAATGGCAACGGCCTGTGCAGGCGGCATTGACGTGCTATAAATTAAGTGGCGTGCAGATTGCACCAAAAAGTCAGCGGTTTGCTGGCCACAAAGTATTGCTGCCCCACTTAAACCGAATGCTTTACCAAACGTCACCACTAAAATTTCAGGCTTAACTCCCTGCTCAAAGCAGCTTCCACGTCCTTGCTCACCTTTAACTCCAATCCCATGAGCATCATCAACCATCAGCCAAGCTTTGTGTTTTGTAGCGATTTGTTGTAATTGTCGCAAAGGCGCACTATCGCCATCCATGCTGAATACCCCTTCAGTGACAGCAAGAGTTTTCCCTGTAATAGGCTTAGTGATTAGATGTTCTAGAGATGATGTATTATTATGATGAAAGCGACGTAATTTAGCCCCTGAATGCATCGAAGCTTCGATGATTGAAGCATGACTTAATTTATCTGCTAAAATACGGTCGTTTTGTGTCATCAACGCCGTGATCACCGCATGGTTGGCAGCAAAACCCGAAATAAACAACAATGCCTTTGAATACCCCAACCACTCAGCAAGTGCCGTTTCGAGCTCATCATGTGCTTTGGTGTAACCAGTAATATGACCTGAGCCACCGCTACCGACCCCATATTGATTTGCTCCTCTTTGCCAAGCTGCAACAACCTTAGGATGGTGAGTTAACCCTAAATAGTCATTGGATGAGAAGTTAAGATATTCTTTGTCTGCCAGATAAAGTGACCGGCCATCAGCCCGGTCAATACATTGACGTTGCCGCCAGATCGACGCTTGTTTACGCTGTTCAATCTGTTCTTCGATGAATGATTGCCAAGACATTATACAACAGCGTTATAAAATTGTGGGTTATCTGCGGTTAGCAACGTTTCGGCTAGTTTAGCCGCTTGCTGGTTATCTCCCTCATCTGTTTCAATTCGCTCTGGGTTAATGTTTAGTTTGTTAAACAATGCGAGGTCTTTGTTCTCGTCTGGGTTAGGCGTTGTCAGTAATTTACAGCCGTAAAATACTGAGTTCGCTCCAGCCATAAAACACAGCGCTTGAGTCTGCTCATTCATATATTCTCGACCAGCAGAAAGCCTCACATAGGAGGTTGGCATCATGATCCGAGCCACTGCGATCGTGCGTATAAAATCAAAGGCATCAACATCTTCATTATCCGCCATCGGCGTCCCTTCGACTTTCATCAGCATATTGATGGGAACACTTTCTGGGGGCTTTGGTAAATTGGCAAGTTGCACTAAGAGTGCAGCACGATCACTCACTTTTTCCCCTAACCCTAAAATCCCGCCTGAACACACCTTGATACCCGCATCACGCACATTTTCTAAAGTATCTAAACGGTCTTGGTATGTACGTGTTGTAATAATATTGCCGTAATATTCAGGAGAAGTATCAAGGTTATGATTGTAATAATCCAAGCCCGCTTCTGCTAAACGCTGGGCTTGGGTATTATCAATCATTCCAAGTGTCATACAGGTTTCCATCCCTAACGATTTAACCTCTTTAACCATCATTTCAAGATAAGGCATATCCCGTTCTTTAGGGTTACGCCATGCAGCCCCCATACAAAAACGCGTTGAGCCTGCTTGCTTCGCTTTCTTAGCTGATTCTAAAACTTGTTGTACTTCCATTAAACGCTCAGTTTCTAGCCCCGTTTTATAACGAGCACTTTGAGCACAATATTTACAATCTTCGGGACAAGCCCCTGTTTTAATTGATAGAAGCGTACTCACTTGCACTTGTTGGGGATCAAAATTTTGCCGATGAATTTGCTGCGCTTGAAATAACAAGTCAAAAAAAGGCATTGAAAACAGTTCATTAGCTTGTTTTATTGTCCACTGTTTTAATTGGCTCACGGGAACTCTCCAGTTGAAAAAGTTGTTGCCAGTTTAAATATTGCGATTATCATGTCAACTAAAATGATCATAAAAAGTTGACGAAGATAAAAATGAACAATGCTGATATTACTTTTGATGCCAAACATATTTGGCATCCTTACACATCAATGAGCCAACCCATTCCAGCCTATCCCATTGTGGAAGCGCAAGGAGTCGAACTCGTGATGCCTGATGGAAAAAGATTGATTGACGGCATGTCTTCATGGTGGGCTGCAATCCATGGCTATAATCACCCTGAACTCAACCAAGCTGTTACCACTCAGTTGAGCAAAATGTCTCATGTCATGTTTGGGGGGATCACTCACCCACCAGCAGTAAATCTATGCAAACAATTAGTGGCTATCACTCCTGAACCACTGGAATGCATATTTCTCGCTGATTCAGGCTCTGTCGCAGTTGAAGTGGCACTAAAAATGGCACTGCAATATTGGCAAGCCAAAGGCGAAAAACGCCAGCGAATTTTGACATTACGCCACGGATATCACGGTGATACCTTTGGTGCTATGGCCGTTTGTGACCCAGATAATTCCATGCATGGACTGTACAAGGGGTATTTGCCCCCCCACGTGTTTGTGGAAGCTCCACAATGTGGTTTTAATGATGAATGGAACCCCGCAGATTTACATCCACTCGAAGCACAATTAGCAGAAAATAGCCATGAAATTGCTGCGATCATCCTAGAACCCATTGTTCAAGGTGCTGGGGGAATGCGCATCTATCACCCTGCCTATTTAAAAGGCGTACGTGATTTATGCGACCATTATGGCCTCTTACTAATAGCAGATGAAATTGCGACAGGATTTGGCCGCACCGGTAAACTATTTGCCTGTCAACACGCAAATATCTCACCTGATATTATGTGTATCGGCAAAGCATTAACTGGGGGTTATATGACGCTATCAGCAACCCTGACAACTCGCCATGTCGCCGAAACCATAAGCAATGGCGAGGCTGGTTGTTTTATGCATGGACCAACATTTATGGGCAACCCCCTTGCCTGTGCGGTTGCAGATGCAAACCTATCACTATTGCTCAATAGCCCGTGGCAACAAACCATCGCCAATATTGAGCTACAACTCAAAGCTGAATTAATGCCTTTGCGCTCTCACCCTAGCGTCGCAGATATACGCGTCCTCGGTGCCATCGGCGTTATTGAAATGAAGCAGCCAGTGGATACAGCGGCATTACAAAAGGTATTTGTTGAAAATGGCGTTTGGGTTCGCCCGTTCGGCAAACTGATTTATGTGATGCCACCGTATATCATCACTCCCGAGCAACTCAGTAAAGTGACGAATACGATGGCAAAAGTGTTGGGATAACACAATAAATTCAATGATAATCGAAGTGATCCTTACTGAGTTTTTAATTAGATAATCTTCTAAATACTTCGAGTTATAGCAAGGCGGCAATCGAGGGTATCTTGGGGAGCATACATCAGTATGTGACCCAAAAGTAGCCGAGTGAAGCCAACACCGCTATAGCTCGAAGTATGACGAAGATTAAAGGATGACTGAAATAACCCACATAGGGCCTTTCCCAACCGCATACCTTCCTATTTGCGTTAGTTTCCCTGTAATTGGGTCAATTTCAGAAACTGAAATATGGTCTGACTTTTGCCCACTGGAAATTAAAAAGCGGCCGGTGTTATCAATATTAAAACCTCTTGGATGGGCTTCTGTCGGGTAACGCGCTTCCAAAGTGAGTTCGCAGCCATCATCAGAAATAAGATAGTGGCTAATATAGCTTTCTGACCGTTCACTGGCATACAAATGGCGGCCATCAGGCGTCACATGGATATCAGCGGCCCAACGCTGGCTTTCATTTCCTGCAGGATAGTTTGCTAATGTTTGCATGGTGCGATAACGGGTAAACTTACGGTAAACACCAATGGTTGAGTCTAACTCATTGATACAGTAGATCACTTTCTCACTAGGGTGGAATACAAGGTGACGAGGCCCTGACTGCGGTGCTGTCGTAATTTGATCCGCGGTCGCTTCAGTTAGATAGCCATTTTCTTGCAAATCAAACAGGCGAATATGATCTTCCCCTAAGCACGGCACCCAAAGCTGTTGATTATCAGTATCAACATGAGATGAATGAGGGTTACGCAACCCTTCAATAACCTGAACAACTTGGCTTGGAATGCCCTCTTTATTGATCGTCAATACAGATAAATTGTGTTGATGATAAGAAGGAACAAAGAGATATTTGCCATTGTTATCAAGTGATAAATGAACCGGTGTACCTGGAATGGATGTTTCCGCTTTTAAACGTAATGTGCCCTTTGGCTCAATGTCATAGGTCACAACACGAAAATTTGGGCGAACACCGATATAAAGGTGTTTTTTATCATGGCTTAATACCATTGGTTGTACCTGACCCGGTGTTTTTACTGTCTGTAAAAGCGTGAGTTCCCCAACTTCGTTCATCGACCATACGTGGATCTGCTGGCTTTCGGGGCTGGCAATATAAACAACCTGATTCATTCTGACTCCTTAATTCATGACAAAATACTAAACAGCATCTATAGTCCACTACATTGGCTTAACTATACCCTATATTAAGTAAATTGCTGCGAGTAAATAGCACCACCGTTTCAGCCAAAAGGATCGATAATAATGGTACTAAAACGGTTCAGTTAACGCTATGATGATAAAACATACTAAGCTAATTATTTTCGAATGGATAATTTATAGCTGTAATTAATTCATCTTCCCTCCTATCTTTATACTTGATTAAGATAGGCAACCTGTAAAATCACGTGGAGCCGTTTATGTCATACCGCGTTATTGCGCTCGATCTTGATGGAACATTGCTAGATCACCAAAAAAAAATCCTACCTGAATCTTTAGCTGTCTTACAGGAAGCTCGACGCCAAGGCGTTAAAGTTATCATAGTAACAGGTCGCCACCATGTTGCGATCCACCCGTTTTACCAAGCCTTAGACCTTGATACCCCCGCGATTTGTTGTAACGGTACATACCTATATGATTATTTGGGTAAAAAAGTGTTAAAGTCTGATCCGATGCCGCTCGACTCTGTCACTCAAATGATCGATAAATTACGTGGAACCGATATTCAACATCTAATGTATGTCGATAATGCCATGCTCTACAACGCACAAACTGAAGGGATTAAACGTACCTTAAATTGGGCGGAGTCATTACCTGTAGCACAACGACCAACTATTGAGTTTGTGGAAGACTTTGCTGATGTTATGCATGACTATGAATCTATATGGAAATTCGCCGTTAGCTACCCAGATACAGAAAGATTAAAACAAGTCGTTCATGAAATTGAAACGGACTTTGGCTTAGACTGCGAATGGTCATGGGTTGACCAAGTGGACATTGGTCTCAAAGGTAATAGTAAAGGCCAACGTTTGAAAGAATGGGTTGAATCTCAAGGTATGACAATGCAAGATGTTGTTGCTTTTGGCGATAACTTCAATGACTTAAGCATGCTTACTACCGCAGGTTTAGGTGTAGCAATGGGCAATGCCGTGGATGAAATCAAACAACAAGCAAAACTGGTGACACGTGTAAACACTGAACCGGGTATTGCCGAAGTCATTCGTAAGTACGTTTTATAAGCCATTAGCCGAATAAAAGGAGGCACACCGGCTCTTTTTATTCGGCTAGCTAATAATACGTTAGGCTATTGAGCAAGTAACTCTATTAATGTTTGTTCCAAAACAGGTAAAGCCGCACCATAAATCCGTGAGTTACGGCTAATTTGGCTCATTGAAAGTTCAGGTAATGCCTGACCAAAAAAACGGTTTTGCTGTTGAAAACTATCACAAAATGCAGCCCAAATTTGTGGGTTTTTCACAAATGGCCCTGAAACAATCAGCCGTGAAGGAAAAAATACCCGACAAATATTGGATGCTGCATGTGCCATATGTGAAATAGCTTGCTGCATTGTCGAATTATTTGCCTCACTATAGCTGACGAGAAAGCGAGACACTTTTCACCTGTGCAAACACCTTTCTTCCTTTACGAATAGAAAGCTCATCCCTCGCCCAGCGGGTGATGCGAGCCCATAGATAATGTTCTTCACCTAAATCTAGCTTCACATCAACTTGCTCACCATCTTCAATCCATTCAATAACTTCTGCCGCTAAAATATTACGAATACTACTCACTTGCGGCTTTTCTAAAACCAAAGAAACATCCGAAGCATCGATACGTATACGTACTTCAGCCCCTTGCTGCGTTTCAACTCGCGGAACCCATAACTTTTGACCGCCGACAATTACCGCTGTCATATCGTAATCAGGGTGTTGACTATGTACCTTTGCACTCACCACACTGCTCAATGTTTCTTGCTGTAACCAAGGACGTAATGCACTGCTCGCCCAGACGTCTTCTAATGGGCCAAATGCTTTAACTTTCCCTTGAGCCATTACAATGACTTTATCCGCTAGGCGTAATATTTCATCAAGACTATGACTGACATATAAAATAGGGATTTTAACATCTTGAGAAAGCTTTTCTAAATAAGGTAATAACTCACGTTTGCGGGGTAGATCCAAAGAAGCAAGGGGTTCATCCATCAGCAGAATTTCTGGCGCAGTTAATAAAGCACGACCAATCGCAACGCGTTGTTTTTCACCACCAGATAATGTTATTGGATAACGGTTGAGTAACTTTTCGATACCCAGCAACTCAACGATATCATCAAAGCGTGTTTTCATTTTTGGCGCCATGCCATAACGTAAATTACTTTTGACACGGTAATGTGGAAATAACCGCGCATCCTGAAAAACATAACCTATGTGACGCTGCTCTGGCGGTAAACAAATCCGTTTTTCGACATCAACCAATGTACGACCATTTAACACTATCCGCCCTTTATTTGGCTTAGTTAAACCGCCTATCACATTGATTAAAGAGGTTTTACCTGCACCAGAAAGCCCGAAAACCGCAGTAATGCTTTCTGTTGGTAATTGTGTATTCACTTCCAGCTGTAAGTCCCCTAACTTTTGGGAAAAGTCGAGTTCTAACATATCAGGCTACCCCCAAACGCTTTTTACCCCAACGGGTCAGCCATTCTGAAATTAATAATGAAATTAATGCAAGAACGATCGCAATAATACATAAGCGTGCAGCATCAACCTCTGCACCCGGCGTCTCAATTAAGGTATACATCGCTAATGGAATGGTTTGAGTTTCTCCAGGTATATTTGATACAAATGTAATCGTGGCACCGAATTCCCCTAAAGAACGGGCGAAAGCAAGCACTGTGCCTACAATAATACCCGGCAAAGAAAGCGGAATGGTGATGGTGAGAAAAACGCGCAATGGCGTGGCACCTAATGTTCTAGCCGCTTGCTCTAGCTTTCTATCTACCGCTTCTAATGCTAAACGAATTGCTCGTACCATTAACGGAAAAGCGACCACGGCCGAAGCAAGCGCAGCCCCTCGCCAACTAAAGGTGAAGCTAAAACCAAACCAGTTATATAACCATTCACCGATAAAACCGCGTTTTCCCATACTGATCAATAATAAATAACCCACTACCACTGGTGGCAATACCAGTGGTAGGTGGATAATACTATCGAGCAATGTTTTGCCAGGAAAATTACAGCGAACTAATACCCATGCAACTAATATCCCAAGCGGTAAGCTGAATAATACCGCTACGCTTGATACTTTTAGGCTTAAGTAAATTGCTTCCCATTCATAAGGACTTAACATCTGCAACAATATAATCTCTTAATGTTTATTTGGTACGTGGCTCGAAACCATAACGTTTAAAAACCTCAGAAGCTGCTGGAGTTTTCAGATACTCATAATAATCACGAGTCGCTTTATTATCTTGGTCTTTAACTATTGCCATTGGGTATTCAACAGGTTTATGCGTATCTGCAGGGAATACACCAACTACTTTTACTTTTTGGCTAGCGACCGCATCAGAACCATACACAATGCCTAAAGGTGCTTCTTGGCGTTCAACTAGTGCCATACCACTGCGGACATTGTTAGTACGCGCTAACAGTGGATCAACCGTTTCCCATGCTCCTAAATTACCCAATGCTTCTTTAGCATAAATACCAACAGGTACATGATCAGGATCACCAACGGCTAAACGACCGCCATCTAATAATTTTTTCCAATCTGTTTGCTTATTGATTTCCACTTTATCCAATTTAGAATCTTTTGGTGCAATCAACACTAATTCATTACCTAATAATGTATAACGAGTATCATCCACCATCAATTTTTTATCAATTGCATAATCCATCCACTGCTGGTCAGCGGAAATAAATAGATTAGCAGGTGCTCCTTGCTCAATTTGACGCGCCAATGTTGAAGAAGAGGCATAAGATGCCACAACGTCTACTTTCGCCTCTTGCTTATATTGCTCAGAGATTTCATTCAGCGCGTTAGTTAATGAGGCAGCTGCAAAAACCGTTATTTTATCCGCAGCAAAACTATGGCTAGCCATAGTGAGTGTCAGTGTTACACCCGCGAGAAGTGATACCAAACTTTTTTTCATTTTTATTCACCATAGTATTAATCAACACGCTATATATATCAGGATACAGCGATAACTTAAAGTCAAACTCGTGATAAAAGTGTGCTGGCTCAAGAAATGATGTAATTTTTCTGCATGTTATCCTAAATGGTAAAGAGACACGCCATGTTTTTAGTTTAAGAAGAATCGTTTTTGTATAGTTTATAACTTATTTCCCTTGTAACTTTATCGGCACAAATCGTGTGTCTTTGAATATTTCATTCAACTTTTTACAAGTATATAAAAGCAGAGGAGATAATATGGCAATTCAACCTACAGTACATTCTCCAACTAATGCTCATTACTCAGGCAGCTTAACCACTCAACAATTTTATGGGCTATTTGACAAAGATATTCCCCAAGAAACCTTAGATTCTTTAGCTAAATCGTCTGGAGAAGGGAACTTAAATAGTATTGATTTATTACATAACCTAGCTTTACGACAAGACAGTGTAGGAAAACAAGCACAAAATATCTTGTTTGATTTATTTAGCGGAAAATTGCCAGCGAAGAAAGGTGTAGATAAAGAAATACAAGAAACGAGCAAAGTTTTATATCAATCAGCACATCACCAAGCCGTATTGTCTAAACCATCTAAATTACTGTATATCATTGGCTCCGCATTAAACAATATTGCAGATAAATTAAGCCTAACGCGTTTATTTATGGAACCCGATAATATAAAACCGGCAGCGCCGAAACCACTCGCTGAGAGTAATTTATGGTGTGATAACCGAATGCAGCAAAGTGATGAGCTTTATTCAAACTTAATCAGTGATGATTATTTAGCTTTATTTTCAGTTAACTACCCTTTAGATATCAGCGAGGACAACGCGGCTTTGCTAAAAACAACTATTGAGGAAATAAAAAGACAAAGCAACTTTCTAAATAAGCCCGAAATATTTCCAATAAATACAGGGGCTCATTGGGTGCTATTTATGCTCTATCACGACGTCACTGACAATAAAGTTAAAAGCTTTGTTTTTAATTCATACCATCAATTACCATCGGAAATTAAGCAAACTATAACAGAATGCGCTAAAGAAGCTGGAATACAGAGCGACATTGAATATATTGAAGGGAATATCCAAGAAAATGTGCCAAATGGCTGTGGCCTTTTTGTCATTGAAGCCGTTAAACAACTCGCTGAAACAGCAACAAAAAATTATGTCGAAACACTGAAAAATTTCAAAAATAATTTTTTAGCGTTACCTTTAGCAGAACAACAACAATTTAACCAGTCTAGCCGCAGACAACTCTATGGAAATTACCATGATACATTATATCCATAGAGGGGAACTTGATTAAACGAAAAACTCCCTGATAACTCATTAAGCTATCAGGGAGTTTTATAATCCGTCAGAAAAGAAACTCGCTAAAAGTTACTTGTTCTCTGTATTGTGGTGATGTGGCACATGCGCTTTAGATAACAAGTTAAAAAACGCACCAAGACCATAAATCAGGCCCATGATTAAAAACATCACAACAGGAACCATCATCAGGGCGAAACCTAAACTTTTAATCAGTTCTAACATAAAAAAGCCTCTTCAGTGATACTGTACCCACCAGCCTACAAGATACGCTGACGAGGGAAATTCGACTCTCAATTTTTTGATTATAAATCAAATCAAAATAATAACGCATAATAGCGTTATAATGGAGACTATTTTAGACAAAATATTATACTAACGACATACTAAACGTGCTTTTTACCTCTGTCACCACCAACCAAGCCGGAAGGGAGAAAAATATGCAGGCAGAAATCTTACTCACACTTAAATTGCAAGGCAGTTTATTCGCTGATCCACGCCGTATCGCGCTACTCAAACAAATTAAAGCGACGGGCTCTATCAGCCAAGGGGCCAAACTTGCAGGTATCAGTTATAAAAGTGCTTGGGATGCCATTAATGAGATGAACCAACTCACCGATGATATTTTAGTCGACAGAGCAACCGGTGGCAAAGGAGGCGGCGGTACGACATTAACCCATTATGGTGAAAGACTGCTCCAGTTATATGACTTATTAGCTCAGATCCAACAAAAAGCGTTTGATGTCTTAAAAGAAGATAACCTACCTTTAGACAGCCTGCTGGCAGCGATTTCTCGCTTTTCACTACAAACCAGCGCCCGTAATCAATTTTTTGGCACCCTTATCACTCGCGACCACATGCAAGTTCAACAGCATGTACAAATTCGTTTAGCGGACAATAGTACCGTGATTAATGCAGCATTAACCGAACAAAGTGCTAACCGTTTGGGGTTAGTTGAAGGTAAAGAAGTACTTGCTCTCATTAAAGCGCCTTGGGTAAAACTAAGCAAACAACCACAAGCAACCGAGTTCGATAACTGTTTAGCAGGTAAAATTACCATGTTAGAACGTGGTAAAGATAATAGTGAAGTTATTGTAACCCTGACTGGCGGGGAAACACTCTGCTCAACCCTGCCAAATAGCGAGGTTGATACACTGTCACTCAATGTTAATGATGCTATCACTGCCTTATTTAATGCAGACCAAGTTATTGTTGCCACCCTGTGCTAACCACCGCTGCTTACTTACCAAATAAGTAAGTAAGCATTTACCTTTTTTTCATCCTCCCACCTACAGTTGTTGACTTTATCTTCAATCCTGATTATTTGTGATAGATGACAAGGTAAATAAATGATGATAAGGAAGCTTAATGAGCTCAATAACTATACAACATGGCAGCTTTAAGCTCAGTGAAACACAAACACTTGAAATTCAACAACTCAATATTGAAAAAGGTGAAAACTGGGCTTTTATTGGTTCCAATGGCAGCGGTAAATCCTCTTTAGCTCGCGTGCTATCTAATGAACTAAAACCCCTTTCTGGTATTGTCACCAATACCTTTCTTTCCCCTGTCCGCCTTTCCTTTGAACAGTTACAGAAAATTATTACTGAAGAGTGGCAACGTAATAATACGGATATGCTGAGTGAAGACGAAGAAGACACTGGATATACTGCGGCTGAGATTATTCAATTTAACCATAAAGATAATGAATATTGCCTAGAGCTTGCTGCTCGCTTTGGCATCAGTGACTTGCTCTCCCGTCGCTTTAAATACCTTTCAACAGGGGAAACCCGCAAGATATTGTTATGTCAAACATTAATGGGTAATCCTGACTTATTAATCCTTGATGAACCCTTTGATGGTCTGGATGTCTATTCCAGAAGCAACCTCAGTGAATTACTCTATAGTTTGTCTGAAAAAGGCTTAACTTTAATCTTAATTTTAAACCGTTTTGACGAACTCCCTGAGTTTGTTGAAAAAATGGGGGTCGTCGCGGACTGCAAACTGTCCCTTTCAGGAGATAAAGAGTCAGTACTCGCTAACACGCTAATTAACCAATTACAGCACAGTGAAAAAATAAAATTACTATCGATTCCCGAAACGGAAGATCCGACTGCTGATGAAAAACTAGATGATACTGTTCCTCGTATCATTTTGAAGAATGGGACTGTTAGCTATAACGACCAACCTATTTTGCATGGCCTAAACTGGCAAGTTAACCCAAATGAACATTGGCAGATTATTGGCGAAAATGGGGCGGGAAAATCCACATTATTAAGCCTAATTACAGGGGATCACCCACAAGGCTATAGTAATGACCTCACCTTATTTGGCCGTCGCAGAGGTACAGGAGAAACAATTTGGGATATCAAACGCCATATAGGCTATGTCAGTAACAGTATCCATCAAGAGTACCGGGTCGCAACCAGTGTACTAAATGTCATTATATCTGGCTTTCATGACTCCATCGGCTTATATCAAGCCCCGTCTGACCGTCAAATTCAATTAGCTAATGAATGGTTAACCTTATTAGGTTTTTCAGCCCAAACTGCACAGCAACCTTTCCATAGCCTGTCTTGGGGGCAGCAACGTTTAGTCTTAATTGCGCGTGCTCTGGTCAAACACCCTGCAATGCTAATTTTAGACGAACCATTACAGGGGCTCGATGGGTTGAACCGCTTGTTAGTCCTTAGGTTTATTGATGTCATGCTAAGCCAAGGCAACACACAATTACTGTTTGTCACTCACCACCAAGAAGATGCTCCAGCCTGTATTACTCACCGGTTAACCTTCGTCCCTGATAGCGGAAAATACCGCTACGAAATTGATGAACTTTAAAATTTGATCACTTCGCCAATAAGCTCTATTTCGGATTTATTGGCGAAGTTAATCTAGTGATTAACCAACCAACTACCAAAATAATAATATAATGAATTGATTATTAATAATATTTTTTATTTTTAATTCTTTACGATTAGCAAACTCATTAAAAATGATTAAACTCTGCCGCCCATAATAGTTTAAAGATTAATATAGGTATTATTTATGGCTTGGTTAATATTAGCCTCTTCACTTGCAACACTTGCTACGCATCGATTGATTTCATTCATACTGTTATTGCTTGGGGTTGTTACCGCAGTATTGTCTGGAATTATGAGTTGGCCGGCCCTTTTACTTTGTATTGTTGTCGCAGCCGTTTCTTTTATTCGCATACACTACCAACACCATTTAGCGCTGAAAATAAGCAGTGAGATTGTGTTAATTGCCTGTGCTATAGGGCTATTTATTCACTTATTTCCTGGGTTTAATAACCTGAAATATCTCGATAAAGTCACCGTAGGCACACATAGCGCCCCTTTTACTATGTATTTTAATTTTGATAAGGCATTAGTCCCTTTTATTTTACTCGCCTGCTTACCAACGTTATTTGTCTGCCGTCCAGCCAAGCATGCAACTAAAGTTCAATGGGTACTGCTGGTTATTTCTGTGCCTCTTTTATTGCTGGTCGCGACTACTGCTGGCGGATTAGCCTTTGAATGGCATTTTCCTAGTTGGTTACCTGTTTTTGTGCTCTGTAATCTACTTTTTGTTTCACTAGCTGAAGAAGCGCTATTTCGTGGTTATTTACAACAAAGACTCACCCAATGGTTCGGTTCCCCTTACCTTGCTTTAATACTTACAGCTCTCTTATTTGGTGGGGTGCATTTTGCCGGCGGCCCACTCTTAATTCTCTTTGCGGCCATTGCAGGCTTAATTTATGGCTTAGCATGGATGTGGAGTGGAAAATTATGGCTTGCTGTATCGATTCACTTCGGGTTAAATTTAGTTCATCTGTTATTTTTTACCTACCCTGTAAAAATGGTAACTGGATAATAAAAAGGCAACTTTCCCCTTACAAACCAAATTATGGCTTGAATATTTCCATTGTTTATCCGTTTTTTGATTTGGTTTCGATAAAACGTAAGTTGCTACTAGCGTTCGAGTTGACTATCCCTATAATGTAGGTCAGCAATAATTCATTTTTAATTTGAGTGTACTGATAGGAGTTTTAGCTATGGCTGTAACTAAACTGGTTTTAGTAAGACACGGTGAAAGTGAGTGGAACAAAGAGAACCGCTTCACAGGTTGGACTGATGTAGAACTGTCTGATAAAGGTCGTGAAGAAGCAAAAATTGCAGGCCAACTGCTAAAAGATGAAGGCTTTGTTTTTGATTTCGCTTATACCTCAGTTCTAAAACGCGCTATCCATACTTTATGGAACATCCTTGATCAAGTTGAACAGCAATGGCTGCCAGTTGAAAAAAGCTGGAAATTAAACGAGCGTCATTATGGTGCTCTGCAAGGCTTAGACAAATCAGAAACTGCGGCCAAATATGGTGATGAGCAAGTTAAACTGTGGCGTCGTGGTTTTGCCATCACTCCACCAGATTTAACTAAAGACGATGAACGTTATCCTGGCCATGACCCACGTTACGCAAAACTTTCTGAAAAAGAATTACCGGTTACTGAAAGCTTAGCAACCACTATCGAGCGTGTTGTTCCTTATTGGGAAGAAGTGATCAAACCTCGCGTTGCTAGCGGTGAAAAAGTGATCATCGCAGCTCACGGTAACTCTCTGCGTGCCTTAGTTAAATATTTGGATAACATGGGTGAAGATGAAATTCTGAACTTGAATATCCCAACTGCGGTACCAATGGTTTATGAGTTCGATGAGAACATGAAACCTATCAAACGTTACTACTTAGGTAACCAAGACGAAATCGCGGCTAAACAAGCAGCTGTTGCGAACCAAGGTAAAGCGAAGTAATTACTTACTTTATCTATAGTACGAAAGGGTTAAGCCGTTTGCTTATCCCTTTTTCTTTTCAAAATACCTTTCATTTCCCCCCTCTATCAAAAATAAAAAATACAAACAGTTAGTGTTAGAAATAGGAATAACGGATTATCATAGGGAAATACACATAAAAAGGTGCATAGAGCAAAGAAATGAACAAATTTAATATTTACGTGTGGGTAGGGCTGGTTCTTAGCGCGAGTATTTTGGGCTCACTCCTCTATATGATCAATGCAGGTGAGCTCGCCATTGATGGTTCAAATGGTGCAGCAAACCATGAATTAATGAAAACCTTGATGACGATTGCTTGCATCAGCTTTCCTATTCAAATTGTCAGCATGATGGTCATGAAATATAAACCAAGGCTCGCCATTGGCCTTGCTATCATCAGTAGCGTTGCACTCATGCCTATCACAATAGTGTTTGTCATGGGGATGATTTTTTCTGCGATCCGCTGGCGTTATCGCCAATTAGAGCCATTCGATACCACCATCAATATCGACTTTGCAACAAAAATCGAGTTTAATAAACGTAATAATCGTATTGTTGTCATTGCTCTAGGTATTATCAGTGTTGCCTTTATCTTACTTAGCCAAAGTTTAGGTATGTTTCTATTCGTCTTAACCATTTTCCTTGGTTATTTTGGCAAGAAAGCAGCTGATAGCGTTTATTTAGCCATTAAAGATGCACACTTGTATATTCGCCCAAATATTTTCGCTCATTGTTACCGTATTCCACTAAAAGACGTTACTTATACCAAGGGTGAAAAAGGGAAAGTGCATTTTAATGTGCAAACATCAAATGAGGTATTGCAGCTAACCGCTACTCCAGCAAATGCAACCCCTGAAGAGCAAAAGAAACTAGAAGAACTATTAGCCAAAATACCAAAGTAAAAGAGACTGCAATTTATTCGTCCCCTTTACCTACTTTAATATGTAGGTAAAGGGGATAATGACTTAAAATACTTTTATAGGGCTCAAGGGCGTCAGCGTTGATAATCTAGGAACTAAATTATTTATATTCATCGCCTCCATCAAGATAGTATTAGTAGCATTAAACACAGCCACAGCGCAAACTAAGCTCATTGAATCACTAGAAAAATCTTTTTCTACAAAAAACATATATTGAGCTTCAATAGAATATCTTTTTAAAGCATCCTCAGTATGAACAACTCTATATTGTAAATCTTCACGAGCCTGTTTCATGGCATTAATTTTACTTTCACTCTCTGTATTTCTTTTTTTACCCTGTGAAACCGCGTTCTCTTTCGAGATTAATTTATTATATTTCTGAATCATTTTTCTGGTGCCATCTAGGTCACTGATAAAATCAACACCATCATATATTTCATTTTCTTCAAACGATTGAATATTATTCAAAAACTCATTTAAGTTATCAACTAGCTCTTTATATGTGTTAGTTAATAAATTAACTTCACTATATTCTAACCCTTTTATATTTTCATTAGGTAGAGTTGAGTTAAACTCACCAACCAAATTTTTATCTAGTTCATCAACTACACAAATTGGCTCTTTTTTAATTATCTCATCGACCTCCATTAACTGTTTATACATATCAACTCTATTATCCTTTTCTACAATATATTCCTTCATTGCATAAATCATACTCTGATAATACCCATGAGCCGATTTAAGTTTCTCTATATGTTTATAAACAACTTTTAACGTATTTAGTTTTGATTCCAATTCTTTAGCATTACCCTGAGAATTTTTATTTTTAATCTCATATTTTTTTATCATTAACCCTATTTTATATTTTCTTTCTTTAATGGACTCATAGAGTGAATCTGATTTTTTTAGTGATTTTAACAATTGATAATTTAAGTTAATTTCATAATTTACTTTCTCCATAAAATTCTTAGAATTAGAATAACCAAGATCAACCGTGATACCATCTGATTTTTTATACTTAGTCGTTTGATATTTTAATTCTTCTCTAATTTCTTTCTTAATAATCATTTCATACTCCATTATGTTAGTTTTACAGGTGATATCCTTGCATCCATAAAATAACAAGCTATTACTTTACTATAAAAAAAACAAATTTTTATTTTATATAAATAAAAGAATTCAACAGAAAAATCACTTAAAATTAAAAAAAGGAAAAAAACATTAAACAATGAATTAATATAAAATTATATTAATAAAAACATCTATATTGTAATGGTAAGGTGTTTTTTGGTACAACCCTTTGATTCTATCTGCAAAACCGATAGTTTTTATTTAAGGTGCTAACCCAACTTAAATGGATTGATATCATAAAAAAAGCGAGTTTAATAAATAAACTCGCTTTAACTTTATTGAGTGAACGTGGTCTTGATTACTTGTTACGACGGGTAATCACTGCATCTGCTAATTGGCGTAATACTTTTTCTGTATCATCCCATCCAATACAAGCATCAGTGACACTTTTACCATAAATTAATGGCTCACCGGACTCTAAATTTTGATTACCCTCTACAAGGTTACTTTCAATCATAACACCTGTAATTGAGCGGTCACCATGACTAATTTGTTCACTTACATTGGTAGCCACTTCCATCTGTTTTTCAAATTGTTTACAGCTATTCGCATGGCTAAAATCGATCATAATACTGGGTGCTAAGCCGGCTTTTTCTAAACCTTCACAGACTTCTTTTACATGCTTAGCACTGTAGTTGGGTTCTTTCCCGCCACGCAAAATAATATGGCAATCAGGGTTACCACTCGTATTGACTATCGCAGAGTGCCCCCATTTGGTGACTGATAAGAAACAGTGGGCTGAACGGGCAGAGTTTATTGCATCAATCGCAATTTTAATCGTCCCATCTGTCCCGTTTTTGAAGCCAACAGGACAGGATAAACCTGATGCTAATTCACGGTGAATTTGTGATTCAGTGGTGCGAGCACCAATCGCTCCCCAACTCATTAAATCAGCAACGTACTGAGGGCTAATCACATCCAAAAATTCACCTGCGGTAGGTAAACCTTGGTTATTGATCGTTAATAATAATTCACGAGCTATACGTAAACCTTCGTTAATATCAAAGCTATGGTCCATTTTAGGGTCATTAATTAGCCCTTTCCAACCCACAGTTGTACGCGGCTTTTCAAAATACACTCGCATGACAATCTCAAGTGAATCTTTTAATTCTTCGCGTAGCTTACCTAAACGCTCTGCATACTCTAAAGCCGCTTTAGTATCATGAATAGAACAAGGGCCAATCACCACCACTAAACGATCATCTTTACCCGCTAAAATATTGTGGATTGCAAGTCGTGCTTCATGAACGGTAAACGCAGCTTTATCAGTTGCTGGAAATTTTTCAAGTAAAGCAATTGGTGGTAATAATTCTTTTATTTGTTTAATTCTGACGTCATCGTTCTGATAGTTCATACCCGTATATCCAATGTTTATTATTTTTTACTGTCGTTGATTTGCATGCCAAGTTTCTTCAAGTTACCCGCGCTAGAGCAAAGCATTAAGCAAGCAGATGAAAGCCTTCACTGCGCTTCAAAAGTTAACTGAAAATTGAAAAGATAATTAGCATCGAATTTTTAATCTAACTGTTCAACCGACGTCTGTAAACAGGCAAACGCACGATAAAACCATGGTTTTACCGTGGGCTGATTATAAAATGAGGTTTAATGTTGATATTTAGCACGATAAATAGGTTAAATACCGATTTTACAGAGCAAAAAATAACTAAAACGGCTAAACGACGATAATGTCACTTTAGCCGCTTTAAGCGATTTTTTCTGGTTAAGTTCGTGATATTGGTGAGGAGCCGTTCTCTTTGGCTGATTTTATCCAAAGCCTAGAGCCATTAACCGCGATACCTAATAAAATTAAGTATTCTAAAGACATTGCATAAACACCCTGAATAAAGAAAATCACGATACTAATCACGTTAATAATGACCCACAATAACCAGTTTTCAACATACTTACGCGTCATCAAGATCATTGCTACAACCGAAAGTACTGTCATTGCAGAATCCCAAAATGGAAATGCATCTGGTTCTATGGCTGGCATTGCTAAGTTTGCGCCAAATAAATTCAATAATTCAACGGCCCATATCGCTAACACACCAAATACAGCATCAATATTAAATGTTAAGTAAACGATAGCTAAAATAGAAACCACGAGTGTGACCATGGCTTTTGGGAAGCTCAACCAGCGAATTTTTAACTCCGCTTGTTGTGAGCTGGTCACTCGGGTCCATGCGTACCAACCATAAATATTCGCAACAAAGAAAAATATCTGTAAGAGCAGGTTTGCATATAATTGGATTTGAAAAAATATGACAGCAAACAATGAAACATTAATTAAACCAAATAGATAGTTAATCGTTTTTTCAAAACTAGCCAGTAAGATACAGAGCAGCCCTGCAACCGTCCCCACCGCTTCAATATAAGACAAATCATAAACAGAACCCCAAAGTGGGATTTGCACTAATGTATTGGCTGTACTAAAGAAATCCATCCCAAAACCCTTTATGATTGATAGTTAATGTTGTATTGCTCAGTACTGAATTAGAATATAGCTAACATATCACGCTAACTTATTTTTATTTTAGACTCTCGGCAAACTCTAGCATCTTATTCAAAGGCAGCAATGCTTTTTCGCGTAAACTTGCACTTACCTCAATTTGATGATTTTGAGTATGGCCTTCTAGAGCCTCTGCAATTGCCTGTAACCCGTTCATCGCCATCCATGGACAGTGTGCACAAGTACGACATGTTGCGCCCTCACCAGCAGTTGGAGCAATATATAGCGCTTTATCAGGGCATGCTTGCTGCATTTTATAAAAAATGCCTTTATCCGTCGCTACAATCATTGAAGGGTTAGGTAGTGCTTGTGCCGCTTTGATTAATTGACTTGTTGACCCGACGGCATCAGCAAGGTCAACAATAGCTTGTGGGGACTCAGGATGAACTAACACTGCTGCTTCTGGGTAAAGCGCTTTCATTTTTTCCAATGACTGTGTTTTAAATTCATCATGAACAATACACGCACCTTGCCAGCACAAAATATCAGCCCCTGTTTGTTGCTGTACATAGCGACCTAAATGACGATCTGGAGCCCAAATTATTTTTTCACCTAAGCTATCAAGATGCTCAATCAATTCTACCGCAATACTGGATGTAACCACCCAATCGGCACGCGCTTTGACCGCTGCTGAAGTATTTGCATAAACGACAACAGTTCTGTCCGGATGTGCATCACAAAAACGAATAAACTCTTCTTCTGGGCAGCCAATATCAAGAGAACATTGGGCATCTAGAGTTGGCATTAATACGTGTTTTTCAGGGCTGAGTATTTTAGCGGTTTCCCCCATAAACTTTACCCCAGCCACGACTAAAGTTGAAGCTGGGTGCTTAGCCCCAAAACGTGCCATTTCTAATGAATCAGCAACGCAGCCCCCCGTTTCTTCCGCTAACGCCTGGATTTCTGGGTCTGTATAGTAGTGCGCAACAATAACTGCATTTTTTTCAACCAAAAGAGATTTGATCCGTTGGCGATAAAATGCTTTTTCATCCGAGCTTAATAGTGCCGGTTTTGCTGGAAATGGATATACTGACTGATCAAAATCGATAAACACGCTCATTTCTTGCCTCTGTTTAGCATAAAGCGATTTTAATGCTTCAAATAAGTTAAGACCGCAAAATTAGCCGCTTTTTGTTTTATATACTAAACAAGATACCCCACTTTACGAAAGAAGTCTCCACCCTTTTTCAGTTATCAAGCATCATTTTCCCCTTACGGTTGCTTTTCTTTAAAAGATATAAAAGTGAAAATTATTCTTTAATTAGATAGAAGCCGATAACGCCCTACTTGATTGGTCATTACACTTGTACTTTTGGTAAGAATTGCAGTGAACTATAAAATTCGACTACAGTTTTAGCATATCGCAAAATAATCGTTCTGATTCATCAGTTTTAAACTGCCATTATATTGAAGTAACTAGAACTCATTGCTTCACTTGATGCTCTAATATGATGATACTGACGCATTTTTGGGATATCTAGAATGGTTCAGGGCTGCCATCCCCATTTATCTGTGATTGATTTACCAACGCTGATGTTATGAGCACAGGCAAATCAACCGCAGAAAGTTGTGGTAATGATTAGTTAGGCGGCTTTAAGTTTTAATTTACTTTGCCATAATATTACTTATAAACCCTTAGGTGTATAATACCTCCTCTATTCAGGTGGCTAAATTAGCTATGTGACTTCAATACCACGACAAGTAGAGTAAAAATTTATTTTCACCACCCGCCGAGTTACATTGTAGGTAGAAATGAAATTAGTACTTTAGCACCATTACTAATATTTATATTATCACTTATTTTATTTAACAATGCTTGTTCACTGCTATATAAACTAACAATATTTTCTATCAATTTAATTCCTTCATTATAAAAACCTAAATTCTCCATATCTTTATCTTTGATTGATTTGTCTTGTTTTAATGATTCTTTTTTTAAACTATCATTTGGCGTATCAGTATTACCCAAATTTTCAGTCATTATTTTAGGCTTATATTCAACAAACTCACCAACTTCCCCTCCTGTTTCTTCATAATCTTTTATTTCATTTATTTTTCTAGATATTAATGCTACTGGCTCTCTTATTTTGGCCAAAGAGGTATGGAAATCTAATGTATAATCTTTAGCTTGATTTGTTTTTTTTGGGGATTTTTGTTTAAACTTAGATGGCAACCTATACAAAGAATAGTTAATAGTAGGATAATTACGAATACTTAATGCCACATTACTATAGATTCCTGTTATCTCTGATGGAATATTTTTTATTTTCACTGGTTCATCAAGATAAGGTTCCAACTTACCTTTTAGTTCCATATATGTGTCCAATCCCCCCTTAACTCTATCAATATATTCATTAACCCTATCAATATATTCATTAGCTACATCATGTTTATCGATTGTTTCTTTTAGATTTGATATTTCTTCAGTTAATGATTTTAGTTCTTTATAATAAGCTGGTATTTTTTCATAGATATATTCAAAATTCTCCTTCAATTCTAAATAACTTTTATTCCTTCCACGAATACCCTCTTTACGATCTTCCTGAGTATTGCTCCCCTGAAAAATAGCATTCATTTCAATTCCTTTTGAAAAAAAACATGATACTGATTAAATTATATTAACCTAAAATAAAATACAAATTTTATTTTATTATGTTAAATAAAGAAGAATAATTTTAAATTATATACATGACTTAAATTCAATTTAAGTCATGCATTATCCTAATGTAAATTTTTCTCGTAAAAATGCGAATAGTCGAGAAAAACCATATCACTTTTTCAACAAGTCCACATTAATACTTGAGATGACTATACTATAAGGTCTCCTCTACTTTGCTCTATAACCTTCGTTTTTCACTTACTAAGCATAGACTTTAATCATTTTCGTGCCTTTTCTACACTTTTTACGTTTGTCCTTTAGCTTTTCACTCATTTTATCGGTATCGTAGCCATTCTTATCAAATTTAATTAGGCCAGTTATGGAATTACCTGTATCTATTATAAATAAAATTATATCCATTTCATTACTCGACCCAAGAATCGAAGCTGTGGTACTCACAGGCTCACGAGGAAGAGAGCAAGATGTTGATAATTACTCCGACATTGACATTGAGTTAATCGGTCACGGTGTGACAGAAATATTTAACCAAAAACATTGGGTTGACCATTTTGGCTCCTCTTTAGCAGCTCTACATTTACTCAATCAAGAAGAGGACGCACCAGATTGGCCGACATGTTTAGTTATATACGAGGAAGGTCGCAAAGTTGATTTCACATTTGCTGAGCCTGAACGCTTATATAAAATGAAACGTGAGGGGTTAGATGCGACATTCTCTCGCGGGTTTATTGTTTTGTTAGATAAAACTGGGATCACTGAAGGGCTACCAAAAGATGCCAATTTGCTATCTTTAGCACCAACACCGTTAACAGAGACTGAGTTTTCACAAACTGTCACAGACTTTTGGCACGAAGCCCATCAAGTCGCCATAGCACTAACCCGTGAAGAATTATGGGTGGCATGGTCAAGAAGTGCCGATATGAAGCACTATTTCTTAACGCTACTTGAGCACCTTGTAACCATACAAGGTAAGCATGTTTGGTATAATGGCCGTAAGTACCATGAATGGATGCCACAAAAGTACATACAGGCACTAGAAATCATTTTTAATTGCAGTACCTCAGAAAAAGCTGCCTTGTCATTACAATGTTTAATGCGTTGTTTTGATGAGGTGAGTATCGACCTTGCCAAGTTACAGGGCTTTTCTCCTGCGCATAATTTAGCAAAAAAAATGCAAATGTTAGTCATTGGCTTTTTACAAGATAATGGCTTGCTACCTGAAGGATTATAATTAATTAGCGTAGAGTACAGCAAAAAAAGGCGATTTAATGACTATCTTTACAAAACAATGAGTTCTTTTATTTTGACTTTCAAAAGATGACTCATTTAACGGTATAACTGTATACAAGAGTTACCCTCAGTTAAATAAACCATCCCTTTTGAGCCCCAACACCAGGGGCTATTTTTTTATCTTGTCACTTTTCAGTTTATCTCAGTCATATTTAAGTCACTAACTAATTCATGCACTTTTTAAAGGTATGCTTAGAACCATTGCGCGCTTGCCGAGGTATGGATTGCCGACTGAGTATTTACGGGGTAGTGAATTGGCTTGAACTGCTGTTAAGATGGTGGGTCGTGCAGGATTTAAATTCTGCGAATTTAGCCTGCGGCCTGAACCTGCAACCAGCTTGCCGAGGTATGGATTGCCGACTGAGTATTTACGGGGTAGTGAATTGGCTTGAACTGCTGTTAAGATGGTGGGTCGTGCAGGATTTAAATTCTGCGAATTTAGCCTGCGGCCTGAACCTGCAACCAGCTTGCCGAGGTATGGATTGCCGACTGAGTATTTACGGGGTAGTGAATTGGCTTGAACTGCTGTTAAGATGGTGGGTCGTGCAGGATTCGAACCTGCGACCAATTGATTAAAAGTCAACTGCTCTACCGACTGAGCTAACGACCCATCTGAATTGCTTGAATTGTTTGTTTCTTTTAGATGGTGGGTCGTGCAGGATTCGAACCTGCGACCAATTGATTAAAAGTCAACTGCTCTACCGACTGAGCTAACGACCCATCTGAATTGCTTGAATTGTTTGTTTCTTTTAGATGGTGGGTCGTGCAGGATTCGAACCTGCGACCAATTGATTAAAAGTCAACTGCTCTACCGACTGAGCTAACGACCCATCTGAATTGCTTGAATTGTTTGTTTCTTTTAGATGGTGGGTCGTGCAGGATTCGAACCTGCGACCAATTGATTAAAAGTCAACTGCTCTACCGACTGAGCTAACGACCCATCTAATTTCGTATTTTTAATGCGAGTAACAAATGAAGTGGTGGGCGATAGCGGGCTCGAACCACTGACCCCCTCCTTGTAAGGGAGGTGCTCTACCAACTGAGCTAATCGCCCAATTATTTATTTTCATCGTCAACGGTGGTGGGCGATAGCGGGCTCGAACCACTGACCCCCTCCTTGTAAGGGAGGTGCTCTACCAACTGAGCTAATCGCCCAATTATTTATTTTCATCGTCAACGGTGGTGGGCGATAGCGGGCTCGAACCACTGACCCCCTCCTTGTAAGGGAGGTGCTCTACCAACTGAGCTAATCGCCCCGTCGTCGATGGAGGTGCATTATAGGGATACTGAGTTCTGAGTCAACGATTTTTCAATAGATTTTTTTCGTTCGTTGCAAAAATAATCAAGATGTTTCAATATTCGCCATAAAAGCTGCCTTTTTAATCAATTACCTATATATTTCACCCTTATTTTATCGCTCAAAAAAGTGAAAATTGTTTTCCTCCACATTTATTTTTATTTTTATCGGCAAAATAATCATTTTCTTTCCTTCTATTTTGATAACTTGATTGAGGAATCACTACAGGATGATAGAATAGAGTCACATTTTAGCAATGCTTATAAATATCACTAGCCAGAACGTCCTGCACAAACCCTATTTAATGATGTCTTGTTTCAGTTCTTCGATTGGCTAGCGAGCAAATAAGCAATTCAAAAACAATGTTTTGCAATTAAGGCAATCTCGATGAGTAAAATCAAAACCCGTTTTGCACCTAGCCCAACTGGCTATTTACACGTTGGTGGTGCTCGTACTGCTCTGTATTCCTGGTTATTTAGTCGCCACAATCAGGGCGAATTTGTCCTGCGTATTGAAGACACCGACTTAGAACGCTCAACTCAGGAAGCTATCGATGCCATTATGGACGGTATGAACTGGTTGAATTTAAATTGGGATGAGGGTCCTTATTATCAAACTAAGCGTTTCGACCGATACAATGCTGTCATTGACCAAATGTTAGATGCAGGTACTGCATATCGCTGTTACTGCTCAAAAGAGCGTTTAGAAGCGTTACGTGAACAGCAAATGGCAAACAATGAAAAACCTCGCTATGACGGTTGCTGCCGTGATCACGCTCATAACCACACTCCTGATGAACCTCACGTTGTTCGTTTCCGTAACCCACAAGAGGGTTCTGTAATTTTTGATGATAGGATTCGTGGGCCAATTGAATTTAGCAACCAAGAACTCGATGATTTAATCATTCGCCGTACAGATGGTTCACCAACTTATAACTTCTGTGTAGTTATTGATGACTGGGATATGGAAATCACTCACGTGATCCGCGGTGAAGACCATATCAATAACACGCCTCGCCAAATCAACATCCTAAAAGCATTAGGTGCACCAGTTCCAGAATATGCACACGTTTCAATGATTTTAGGTGATGACGGTAAAAAATTATCAAAACGCCATGGTGCAGTAAGTGTTATGCAATATCGTGATGATGGTTATTTACCTCAAGCACTATTAAATTACTTAGTTCGCCTAGGTTGGTCCCATGGGGATCAAGAAATTTTTACTGTTGATGAAATGAAAGAGTATTTTACTCTAGATGCGATCAGCAAATCAGCAAGTGCGTTTAATACAGATAAACTGCTGTGGTTAAACCATCACTATATCAACACACTACCTGCTGAAGAAGTAGCGACTTACCTTGCATGGCATATTGAACAGCAAAATATCGACACGAGTACAGGTCCTCAGTTAGTTGATTTAATTAAGCTATTGGGTGAACGTTGCAAGACCCTAAAAGAAATGGCCGAATCTTGTCATTATTTCTATCAAGATTTTGAAGAGTTTGATGCTGATGCGGCGAAAAAACACCTACGCCCTGTCGCTCGTCAACCATTAGAAGTAGTTAAAGACAAACTGGCTGCAATCACCGACTGGAATGCTGAAAATGTCCATAAAGCGATTGAAGCTACCGCTGAGCAACTTGAAGTCGGTATGGGGAAAGTGGGAATGCCTTTACGTGTCGCTGTAACAGGTGCAGGCCAATCACCAGGCCTTGATGTTACTGTTCATGCAATTGGCCAAGCACGCTCTATCGCTCGTATTGACAAAGCACTCTCCTTTATTAGTGAACGCGAAGCAAGCGCACAATAATAAAAACTAAAGTTTAAAAGCTCCATGTTATTTATTAGGCATGGGGCTTTTATTTAGATATGTATTCATGTCATATAAAAAATGACTTAACCCACCCATACCAATCAATTTAATCTAGGTGCTCTACCATTACGCTCAAAGCTCTTAAATAAAAAATTAGCCTAGCGGAAATAAGGAAAAGCCGCCTATCTCATCAAGCGCTTTAAATCATAACTGCAACCTAACCGTGCCAATTAGCCACTTCAATCATTTGAATTAACTGATGTTTGCTTTATATTTAAGCAGTCAGTGTCAAAACACCATTATTTGATTGACACTCCCCCTAGCCTTGAATATCATCCCAACGTCCAAAAGAATTGTATTTGGGGCTATAGCTCAGCTGGGAGAGCGCTTGCATGGCATGCAAGAGGTCAGCGGTTCGATCCCGCTTAGCTCCACCATCTAATTCCCTGTTAGGTGGCATTAATACAACATCAAAATTATTCTATTGGGGCTATAGCTCAGCTGGGAGAGCGCTTGCATGGCATGCAAGAGGTCAGCGGTTCGATCCCGCTTAGCTCCACCAATAATTTCCTCTGATTACTCGTTTCTTCTTACTAACATCGCTTGTTTTTTCATTAATGTCGTAAAACATCAATTTACTTTTACCTCATTTGCACTCCACTATATTTAATACTTACTACATTATTGTGCTGTATAACCGCCATCAATAGGAATAAATGCGCCTGTCATAAAGCTGCTTTCATCTGATAATAAAAAGGCGACCACATTAGCAATTTCTTCCCTTGTCGCCATCCTGCCCATTGGGTGTGTTGAAGACATCCATTCCTGAGTTGTTTGCGGTAACCTCTCAATATTAGGCGTTTGTACATAACCTGGGCCAACAGCATTAATACGAATACCTTTTTGCGCATTCTCTAACGCCACAGAGCGCGTAAGCCCTAACACTGCATGTTTTGCCGCCGTATAAGGTGCAATCCCTGCGATCCCTGTCACCCCATTACAAGCAGATAAATTGACAATCGCTCCGCCTCCACTACGCAAAATACTAGGGATGCTATATTTTAAACCATGGAACGTCCCCGTGATATCTGTTGCAACCACATCATGCCAAGCCTTTAATGGGTAATCCTCTACATTGACACCATGTGGGCCAGTGATACCCGCATTATTCACCAGATAATGCAAAGCACCGTACTGCTGCTCAATTTTTTCAATCGTTGCTTTGAAATTTTGCGCATTTGCAACATCCATTTTGATAGTGCTGATGCGTTGACCCGTTGGATCTATTTCTTTCGCAGCTTGTGTTAATGTAAGCTGATTGCGCCCTGTTATAACAACAGTCGCTCCAAGGGAATGTAATTTCTGAGCAATACCAAAGCCAACGCCTGTTGATGCGCCCGTAATAAGCGCTATTCGGTCGTTAAATTTCCCCATGATGTACCTCAATTATGATTAACCAAAGTTAACTATAAACAATTAACTTTAGTTAATCAATGTATCGTTTTATCTAAAAAGTCAATGTATACTTGAGTGATTGAATATTAAGGAACATTTTTTATGTCAGATGCTCTTGAAGATGCGCTTTCATTATTACAATGTACATTAGTGGCTCGCAGAGCGAGCTTTACCCCCGAGCAAATAACTTGGGGCCAATATGATGTACTAGAAATATTAAGGCTTAAAGGTGATTTGACGCCGAGCCAATTAAGCCAATCCCTTGGACTTTCCCGCCAAAATTTATCGAAATTTCTTCGAGTCCTAAAATCCTATGATTTTGTTGAACAGTATCAATCTGAAGAAGATAAGCGGGAACTGATCACCCACTTAACAAGAAAAGGGCATGATTTCTTACAACGTGCAGCCACTGGCCGTGCTGAAAATGCCTTAATGGTTAAAACAGTATTAACTCAACAAGAGCAAGAACTGTTTATTAATTTGAGTAAGAAAATTACTGATTCCCTAAGCCACAAATAGCCTTAGCTGCTTAACTGCGTTTAAGTGGCTTCACAAGGCCTTCAAGCCCTTCAATTTTTAACCCTAAGGTCATTTCCATTAATTGCCCTAAACGCCCCGCAGGGAACTCTCCTTTCTTATAGAACCAAAGTAAATATTCCTCTGGCAAATCTATTAGCACACGCCCCTTGTACTTACCAAACGGCATATAGGTATTTGCTATGTCGATGAGATCTTGTTTTTCCATTTGTTCTCTTACATTTTTAGTGTTGTGTCTTTGACTGCGTTTTATCTGTTCTTTTAACAGTTTTCTTTTTTATATGAAAGCAAAACGGCGCTCATTTGAACGCCGTTTTGCCAATTTAACACTTTTTTATTGATTACAAAACTAAGCCAACAACAGCTGCCGATAGGAAGCTCACTAATGTTGAACCGTATAATAGTTTCAAACCAAAGCGTGCTACTGTATTACCTTGTTTTTCATCTAACCCTTTAATTGCACCAGCAATAATACCGATAGATGAAAAGTTAGCAAAAGAGACTAAGAACACCGATAAGATACCGACAGAACGTTCTGATAAGCCACCAGCAATCGCTTGTAAGCCATCCATTGCGACAAACTCATTCGTGACCATCTTAACTGCCATGATGCCGCCAACTTGTAAAGCTTCATCCGCAGGAATACCAAGGACCCAAGCAAATGGATAAAACACGTAACCTAACATCGTTTGGAAATCAACGCCGAATACTGCAGAGAAAATACCATTAACCATCGCAATTAGGGCAATAAAACCAATCAACATAGCTGATACTATAATTGCGACTTTAAACCCAGCAAGGATATATTCGCCTAACATTTCAAAAAAGCTTTGCCCTTCATGCAAATTGCTCATTTGGATGTCTTCTTCACCTTCTGGTGGGTACGGGTTAATTAATGATAAAACAACGAAAGTACCAAACATATTAAGCACTAATGCCGCGACCACAAAGCGAGGTTCCAACATGGTCATATAAGCACCAACGATAGACATTGATACAGTAGACATTGCGGTTGCCGCCATGGTGTACATTCTGCGCTCTGACATTCTATTGAGTTGGTCTTTATACGCGATAAAGTTCTCTGACTGCCCTAACAATAATGAGCTTACTGCGTTAAATGACTCTAATTTCCCCATACCGTTCACTTTCGATAATACAGTACCGATAATGCGGATCACGATAGGTAAAATTTTGACGTGTTGTAAAATACCAATTAATGCAGAAATAAAGATGATTGGACACAAGACTTGTAAGAAAAAGAACGCTAAATTGCCCTCAATCATGCCGCCAAAAATAAATTTCGTCCCTTCCGCTGCGTAGCCTAGCAAGTGAGTAAACACCCCTGCTACACCCATTACAAAAGATTCGCCGATATTAGATTTTAAGAAAAGGTAAGCCAACGCAATTTGAATAACAAGGAGTTGAATAACATAGCGGGGGCGGATCGCGCTACGGTTACTACTTGCTAAAATTGCAAGAGCAGCAATTACTACTAAGGATAAAACGAAATGCAGGATCGAGGTCATATGCGACTCCAACAAATTTAAGAATCAGTCTATGTGCATATTCTATGTAATAGACAACATTTAAATGAGACGGTGGTCACATTAATATGAAAGCTTACTAGGTGTATTTTGCAAAAAGAAGAAGGCGGTCACGTTTCAACTATAACAAAACCCTGTAATCACTTTTTTTGCACAGAAATCTTAATGAAAATTTAAGTTAAGGCTTACAACGACCTAAGTATTATTTTGTTGCTTACCACCTTGTAAGCAACAAAATTAGATTGAATATAGTTCACCATTAAATATTCAGCAAACGTATTAACTCATTTTCATCTATAACCTGAATACCCAATTCATTCGCTTTCACTAATTTAGAACCTGCCGCTTCCCCTGCAATCACCATATCCGTTTTCTTAGAAACACTTCCAGCCACCTTTGCACCTAAAGCGACCAGCTTGTCTTTTGCTTCATCGCGGGTTAATACACTCATTGACCCAGTTAATACCACTGTTTTGCCAGCAAATGGACTATCAATTTCAGCACTGTTCACGACCTTCACTTCTGGCCAGTAAATATTAGCCTTAGTAATCAGGTCGTTAATAACGGCTTGGTTATGTTCTTCGCGGAAGAAATTCACGACATGTTTCGCCACCACATGACCGATATCTTGAACAGTTTTCAGTGACTCTTCGTCTGCACACATTACCGCTTCTAATGTTGCATAATGCGCTGCAAGATTAGCCGCAGTAGCTTCTCCAACTTCGCGAATACCTAATGCATAAATAAAACGTGCCAGTGTTGTTTGTTTCGATTTTTCTAGTGCAGTGACTAAGTTTTGAGCTGATTTAGGCCCCATACGGTCTAAACCAGTTAAAATACCTGCACTCAATTGATAAAGGTCAGCTGGCGTTTTGACATATTCTTTTTCAACCAGTTGATCGATAATTTTATCCCCCATGCCATCAACATCCATGGCACGACGAGAAACAAAGTGTTTTAAAGCCTCTTTGCGCTGTGCGCCACAAATCAACCCCCCAGTACAACGCGCTACGGCTTCGCCTTCAATGCGTTCAATATCAGAGCCACAAACAGGGCAATGGGTTGGAAACACGATTTCACGGCTATTAACAGGACGTTTTTCAACCACGACACTGACAATTTGCGGGATCACATCCCCTGCACGGCGGATAATAACGGTATCACCAATGTGGACCCCAAGACGTTCAATTTCATCGGCATTATGTAGCGTCGCATTGCTCACGATCACCCCGGCAACTTGCACAGGTTCAAGACGCGCAACGGGCGTAATAGCCCCAGTACGCCCGACTTGGAACTCAACGTCTTTCAATTGAGTTATTTGTTCCTGAGCTGGAAATTTAAATGCCGTAGCCCAACGTGGCGCTCGTGAAACAAAGCCTAATTCCTCTTGAATAGCAATTGAGTTGACCTTGATAACGACGCCATCGATGTCAAAACCAAGACTTGGTCGAGCTTGTTCTATTTCGCGATAAAAATCTAATACAGCTTGCGAGCCAACACACAATTGAACATAGTCACTAACAGGCAAACCCCACGCTTTAAACTGCATCAAACGCCCATAATGGGTATCAGGTAATGTTTCTCCCTCAACAACCCCAACACCATAGCAATAGAAAGTTAATGGCCTTTTCGCTGTAATGCGTGGGTCAAGTTGACGTAAAGAGCCCGCTGCGGCATTACGCGGATTTGCGAATACTTTGCCATCTGTCCTACGCGCTTCTTCATTCAGTGCTTCAAACCCTTTTTGTGGCATAAAGACTTCACCACGGATCTCCACTCGATCTGGGATATTATCCCCAGTCAAACGCAAGGGGATAGCTCGGATGGTCCGTACGTTGGCAGTAATATTTTCACCAACCGTCCCATCTCCACGCGTCGCAGCCTGTACTAGCTCACCATTTTCATACAATAAACTAACTGCTAGCCCATCAAGCTTTAATTCGCAACAGAATGTAAGCTCTTCATGGTTTTTTAAGCGGTCTCTAACACGTTTATCAAAAGCTAAATAACTCGCTTCATCAAAAACATTATCTAATGACAGCATTGGAATTTCATGGCGAACCGTTTCAAACGCCGATAAAGGCGCAGCACCAACCCGCTGAGTTGGCGAATCACTCGTAATAAGCTCTGGATGCGCCTCTTCTATACTTTTCAGACGTTGCATAAGTTTATCGTATTCAACATCTGGAATTTCGGGTGCGTCTAATACATGGTACTGATATTCATGATGACGTAACTGTTTTTTTAATTGGTCTATTTCTTGCTTGGTAGTCATGATCACACTCATTAAAGATAAAAAACCCCCAGTTAAGGGGGCCTTTATAAAACGATTATTTAGTTTAACGTGCTTCTGATCCGCGCGTGGTACACCTCTATTTTTTGAGGTGTGAGCATCTTGCGCTCATCATCAAGCACAACACCACCCGCATCGGATGCGATACGCTGAGCGGCTTGTAACATCAATTTGAAATTCTGCCCTGCATCACCATAAGATGGCACCATCATAAACATGGAAACACCCGGAGTTGTGAAATCAGACATCGTTTCAGGATCAAAGGAACCTGGTTTAACCATATTGGCTAAACTAAATAATACAGGCCCAGTACCCGACGGGTTGACATGACGGTGGAATATTTTCATTTCACCAAACTGGAACCCTGCTTGAAGGATGCTTTGCAATAATACTTCACCTTGTAGCTCTTGCCCATGATGAGCTGCTACATGAAGTACCAAAACTGTCTCCTTGCTATTTGTTGTAGCAGAATCTTCCTGCGGCTCAGCTTTCGTTTCAGTGTTCGCCGTTGTTTGTTCATGTTGTATCGACTGTGGCTCTTCTTTCAGGTTATTTGAATCAATGTGTGGCTCAATCGCAGTAGGCCGCACAGGTTGGGTGCTAACTTGTGGCTCAGTAACTGACTCATCATTCATATTGATAGTCAATTGCTCTGGAGCATGAGAGGGTTCAGTGCGTACAGCCACCACAGGTTCTTCATTAGCCAGATGTTCAGAAGCCGCCGCCAATTTAGGTTCAGGCTCAACCGGAGCTACTGGCCGTATGTTTGGCTCAACTTGAGATTCATTTTTTGCTGAATCAAGTGGGTCTGCTACTGCGGGTTGAATCGCCCCCTGCTGAGTGGGTTTGTCCTCAGTAAATAATACAGAATCATCATACTCAGATGATTTATCCTGCGTTTCGCTTTTTCGACGTTTTACCGGTCTGTCGCGAAATAACGTTGACCGCTCTTTACGGCTGGTCCATAAACCATGCAGTAATAAAGCGACAATGGCTATCGCACCTACGACCACTAATATCAGACGCAAATCCTGCATCGCTGTTATCTCTAGTTGATGAATGATTATGCCAACACGGCGGAAACTACCTTAAGATTATTTCTCAATTGCTCTAAGTGCAACCCTCAGAACGATTTTCTTACAAGAAAGAGAATATTCCGCTTTCGTTTGCTGCTTTTTTAAGCAAATAATGGCTAGTCAGCCTAGTTTCATACCTATATGATACATAGTCAACCGAAAAGGAGAGAACAAGAAGTATGACCCAATCGACATTTTCGCCACAAAAAGACCATTCTGGCTTTTATTATTTTACACAAGGGTGGCGACTAGTTACACGTCCTGGTATTAAACGCTTTGTCATTTTGCCCTTATTAGCAAATATTATTTTCTTAGGAGGTGCTTTTTGGTGGTTATACACTAAGCTTGGCGGCTGGATAGACCAAGTGATGAGTTATATTCCGAGTTGGCTACAATGGCTTGATTATGTGTTTTTTCCATTAGCGGTGATTTCTATCTTATTAGTTTTTACCTATTTTTTCAGTACCATTGCAAATATTATTGCAGCCCCATTTAATGGTTGGTTATCTGAAAAACTAGAAGCCGAACTGACAGGGAAACCCGCTCCTGACACAGGAATGGCGGAACTACTAAAAGATGTTCCACGCATGATAAAACGTGAGTTTGTGCGTATTGGTTATTATTTACCCCGCGCACTTGGTTTATTGATTTTATTTTTTATTCCGGGTATTGGCCAAACCATAGCACCTGTTTTGTGGTTCCTATTTGGGGCTTGGATGATGTCAATTCAATATTGTGATTACCCATTTGATAACCATCGCGTTGGCTTTAGTGAAATGAAACAAGCGCTTGCGAAAGAACGCATGAGAAATATTCAATTTGGTGGCGTCATCAGTTTACTCATGATGCTACCTTTCGTAAATTTAGTCATCATGCCTGTTGCTGTCTGCGGCGCGACACTCATGTGGGTTGATAGGTATCGCGGACGTTACGCCCGTTACTAAGTATTTTCTAACCGATAAGCGCAGGCTTCATCGCCTGCGCATGCCAACACACACATTCACACCATCAATTTTTTGCTTTAATTTCATTCTTAGAACAATTAGATCTAAAATAGCATTTTGTTATAAGCTTATATTCAAATCATATTTGCATTAATTTGTTGTTCACGTATGTTGAATTCATATTATTTTTTGTCTTGACTGAGTGACACAGTTTTACTCGCTAACCGATTTTTAAGGATATCCCATGAGCAAAATCTATGAAGATAATTCGTTGACCATTGGACACACTCCTCTTGTGCGTTTAAAGCATTTTGGTAATGGTAATATTTTAGCAAAAGTGGAATCACGCAACCCAAGTTTCAGTGTAAAGTGCCGTATTGGCGCTAACATGATTTGGGATGCGGAGAAAAAAGGTATCCTAAATAAAGATAAAGAGTTAGTGGAACCAACGAGTGGTAATACTGGAATTGCTCTTGCTTATGTTGCCGCGGCTAGGGGGTATAAATTGACCCTTACAATGCCAGAAACCATGAGTATCGAGCGCCGTAAATTGCTCAAAGCCTTAGGGGCTAACCTTGTCCTTACTGAGGGTGCAAAAGGCATGAAAGGCGCCATTGCTAAAGCTGAAGAAATTGTCAATAGTAACCCTAAAAAGTACCTTTTACTTCAGCAATTTAACAACCCTGCCAACCCTGAAATTCACGAAAAAACAACCGGCCCTGAAATTTGGGAAGATACCGACGGTAATGTTGATGTCGTCGTTGCGGGCGTCGGAACAGGCGGTACTATCACAGGGATTGCAAAGTATCTAAAAAATACCAAAGGCAAAGAAGTTACCATCGTTGCTGTTGAGCCTGAAACTTCCCCAGTTATCACCCAAGCATTGGCAGGTGAAGAAATTAAGCCAGGGCCTCATAAAATTCAAGGTATTGGTGCTGGTTTCATCCCCGGTAACTTAGACCTAAAACTACTCGATAAAGTCATTCAAATCAGTGATGATGAGGCAGTTAAAACAGCCCGTGAATTAATGGAAAAAGAAGGTATCCTTGCGGGTATTTCATCAGGCGCTGCCATCGCAGCCGCAACAAAAATTGCTGCAGACCCTGCATATAAAGGCAAAAATATAGTCGTAATTTTACCTTCATCAGGTGAGCGTTATTTATCAACTGTTCTGTTTGCTGACATTTCTGCTGACTAACATAATTTCGTTGCAAATTCGTTAAAAAAGCACCTTAAAGGTGCTTTTTTTGTGGTGCAGATCAAAGTTTAGCACGGATGGAGATGATTTCTAATTCGGGGTTTAGTATTAAACATAGTAATTATTTTGCACCTCGAAATTAATCACTTTTTAGTCACCTCCACCGCAAACATCTGGTAGTTGCAAAGTGGCTAAAAAAACATAACTTCAGAGGCAAAAACTGAAAAAGGGTTGATACCGCACAAAGTAGGAAACCTTTTTGCAAGTTAATAATCTAACTATACGCAAACCTAGTCTATTTCATCTACAATAGGCTGGGTAATTAAAAAAACTAAAGTTATTGAGGAAATACTATGTTCCAGCAAGAAGTCACTATTACGGCACCAAATGGTCTACATACTCGTCCTGCAGCTCAATTTGTGAAAGAAGCAAAAGCATTCTCTTCTGATATTTCTTTGATTTCTGGCGGCAAATCCGCTAGCGCAAAAAGCCTGTTCAAATTACAAACTTTGGGTTTAACTCAAGGTACAGTGGTCACCATTTCCGCTGAAGGTGAAGATGAGAAAGAAGCCGTTGAACATTTAGTTAAACTGATGGGCGAATTAGAATAATTTCGCACGCAAGAGAAACGTCTTACCGATCTCATTCGCTGTCCCTGAATGATATCATTCGGGGATATTTATATAATCGGTATAACCATAGCGGTCTCTGCAATATCAGAACTCCTAGCACTAGCAGCAGTAAGGTAATATTATGATTTCAGGAATTTTAGTATCCCCGGGTTTTGCTTTTGGTCAGGCTTTAATCCTCAAAGAAGATCCTATCGTTGTTAGCACAAAAAAGATTGCTGACGATCAGGCAGATAAAGAAATTGCACGCTTTATTGAGGGTCGTAACAAATCAGCCGAACAACTCACTTTAATTAAAGAGAAAGCCGAAAAAAATCTTGGAGCCGAAAAAGCTGAGATTTTTGAAGGTCATATTATGCTGCTAGAAGATGAAGAGCTTGAACAAGAAATAATCTCTTTGATTAAAGGCGACAAAAAAACGGCTGATGCTGCCGCCTATTCCGTTATTGAAGACCAAGCCCAAGCACTTGAGTCCCTAGATGATGAGTATCTGAAAGAACGTGCTGCCGATGTACGCGATATCGGTAAGCGCCTACTAAAAAATATTTTAAATATTCCAATTGTTGATTTAAGCGCTATCGACAAAGAAGTGATTTTGGTTGCTGCTGATTTAACGCCTTCCGAAACCGCACAACTGAACTTAGATAAAGTTCTGGGTTTTATCACCGATTTAGGTGGTCGTACATCACACACCTCAATTATGGCTCGTTCTCTTGAGTTGCCTGCTATTGTCGGCACAAGTGATGCAACCAGTAAAATTAAAAATGGTGATTTTATCGTATTAGATGGTGTAAATAACACTATCTACTTAAACCCATCAGAAGCTGAAGTTGATAAGTTAAAAGCTTTCCGTGATGAATATCTGCAAGAAAAAGAAGAGCTCGCAAAATTAAAAGATTTGCCAGCAATCACACTTGATGGACATCAAGTTGAAGTCTGTGCAAATATTGGTACTGTACGTGATGTCGCAGGGGCTGAACGTAATGGTGCAGAAGGTGTTGGCCTCTATCGTACCGAATTTTTATTTATGGATAGGGATTCATTCCCAAGCGAAGAAGAACAATTCCAAGCATATAAAGCCGTTGCAGAGTCAATGGGCAGCCAAGCTGTTATTGTTCGTACAATGGATATTGGTGGTGATAAAGACCTGCCGTATATGAATTTGCCAAAAGAAGAAAACCCTTTCCTTGGTTGGCGTGCAATTCGTATTTGTCTTGACCGCAAAGAAATTCTACACTCACAATTAAGAGCTATTTTAAGAGCGTCTAAATTTGGTAAACTGCGTATTATGTTCCCAATGGTCATTTCCGTTGAAGAAGTTCGTGAACTAAAAGCAGAACTTGAGATACTAAAAGCTCAATTACGCGAAGAAGGCAAAGCCTTTGATGAAGCAATTGAAGTTGGTGTTATGGTGGAAACACCAGCAGCAGCAGTTATTGCTCGTCATTTGGCAAAAGAAGTTGATTTCTTTAGTATTGGGACGAACGATCTAACTCAATACACTTTAGCGGTTGACCGTGGTAATGAACTGATTTCTCATCTTTACAACCCAATGTCACCAGCTGTCCTAAACTTAATTAAGCAAGTGATTGATGCATCACATGCAGAAGGTAAATGGACAGGGATGTGCGGGGAACTCGCAGGAGATGAGCGTGCAACCTTATTGCTACTTGGCATGGGGCTGGATGAATTTAGTATGAGCGCAATATCAATTCCACGTATCAAAAAATTAATTCGCAATGCGAACTTTGTTGATACTCAGGCTCTGGCTGAACAAGCACTTGCTCAACCAACAGCAGATGAATTGATGAAACTTGTAGATACCTTTATCCAAGAAAAAACGTTATGCTAGGAACAGCACATTAGTTCGGTCCCATATAAAACGATTAGGAGAAGGTCCATGGGTCTGTTTGACAAACTGAAATCACTCGTTTCGGAAGACAAAAGTAGCAGTGGTAGTATTGAAATTATCGCCCCTTTATCTGGTGAGATTGTCAATATTGAAGATGTTCCAGATGTTGTATTCGCAGAAAAGATTGTTGGTGATGGTATTGCGATTAAACCAGCAGGGAATAAAATTGTCGCTCCTGTAGATGGTACAATTGGTAAAATCTTTGAAACTAACCATGCATTTTCTATTGAATCAGATGATGGTATAGAGCTATTTGTTCACTTCGGAATTGATACAGTTGAACTCAAAGGCGAAGGTTTCAAACGTATCGCTGAAGAAGGCCAAACCGTCAAGAAAGGTGATTTAATCATCGAATTCGATTTAGCACTGCTAGAAGAAAAAGCCAAATCGGTTCTCACTCCTGTTGTTATTTCTAACATGGATGAAATTAAAGAACTGAATAAACTAACGGGTTCAGTGACCGTTGGTGAAACAGTTATCATGCGTATAAAGAAATAGCCTAGCTATCCGCTCTATTCGCTAGACAAAGCCGTCAGGCCCTTGCCTGATGGCTTTACTCGTTCTTAGCCTGAGTTAACCTTACTGGTTAAATACCCCAGTCGATAAATAACGGTCTCCTCGGTCACAAATTACCGCAACAATCACCGCACCTGGGTTCTCTTTTGCTACTTTTAAAGCCCCTGCTACTGCTCCACCAGAACTGACACCACAGAATATCCCCTCAATTTTTGCCAAAGCCCTCATGGTTTCTTCGGCTTCTTGTTGGTTTATATCTAATACACTGTCAACTAATGAATCATCAAAAATACCGGGAAGATACCCCGGCGACCAACGTCTGATCCCTGGGATTTGGCTTTTTTCTGCGGGCTGCAACCCAACAATCTGTACATCGGTTGATTGGGATTTTAAATAACGGCTGACCCCTGTGATAGTCCCTGTTGTTCCCATGCTAGAGACAAAATGGGTGACCCTCCCCTGTGTCTGCCGCCAAATTTCTGGGCCGGTTGTTTTAAAATGAGCTAATGGGTTATCTGGGTTATTAAATTGGTCTAATACAGTCCCTTCCCCCCTGAGCGCCATTTCTTTAGCGAGATCTCGAGCACCTTCCATTCCCACTGCGGTACTCACTAAAATAAGCTCCGCACCATACGCTTGCATAGATGCTTGGCGCTCTTTACTCATGTTATCTGGCATCAGTAATTTTAGTTTATAGCCTTTTAGTGCAGCTATCATCGCTAGTGCTATCCCTGTATTGCCGCTCGTCGCTTCAATAAGCGTATCCCCAGGTTTAATTTCCCCTCGTTCTTCAGCTTCTTTGATCATCGAATAGGCAGCCCTATCTTTCACTGAACCCGCAGGGTTATTACCTTCTAGCTTAACCCAAATTTCAGCATTAACGCCTTGAACCAAGCGCTGAAGTTTTACTAAAGGTGTATTACCGATAAACTGTTCCAGAGTTGACACTTTACCATCCTTATAATTTTTATTTATAGATAGGAGCAAATAGAAATAAGATATTACTCCAATATTAGCGCGTGAAAAATGAAATCTATTCACATTAATATTAGAAAAATAGATTATCTTTATTAGCATTATTGATATAGCTAATTGATATAATATATTACTATAAGTTTATATGATTACCAGTTATATTTGACAGAAAAAACAAAATAATACATATAAATATCAATGAATTACAAGAAGAAGTGACGTGATTGTTGGGCTAAATACTATTCATAAATAGCCCAACAACAGAAAAGAGAGATACTTAAGATGTCATAAAAATAAATAGCATTTATTATCTATTTATATAAATGCTATCAACAATAACAATTTATATTCATGCACTTTCCGCTAATTGAGGAAATAATAACTCCGTGTTTCCTTGGTAAATTTTAACCTGCTTGCTACCTAAAAAGTAACGTTCACCCCGTGTCGGTATTGTTGCTGCGGACTGCCAAACAACAGATATTGGGTCATTTCCCCACCCTAATGGTTGAACTGTTAATTGCCAAAAATGACCTCTTGGACCAGATTCTGTTACCCTAACAGGTAAACGGTGTTGTTCATCCACTTCAGGTTGTAATGATATTTCCCAAGGCCTAAGAAATACATCGACCTCTCCTTGATGAGCACTGCTATGATTAAGCGAAAATTCATAACCGCCGATATTGAGCATTGACCCCCTGATTTGTGCTGAGATTTGGTTAACTTCCCCCATAAACTCAAGAACAAAGCGAGTCTCAGGGCTCTGCCAAATAGCACTTGGCGTCCCAACCTGCTCAATATGCCCTTCACTCATAACGACGACCCTATCTGCCACTTCCATGGCTTCTTCCTGATCATGAGTGACAAACACACTAGTAAATTTTAACTCGTCATGTAATTGACGTAGCCAGCGGCGTAGCTCAACACGAACTTGCGCATCAAGAGCTCCAAAAGGCTCATCAAGCAATAAAATTTGCGGGTCAACCGCCAGTGCACGTGCTAAAGCTACACGTTGCTTTTGCCCACCAGAGAGCTGTGCAGGATAACGGGAAGCCAAGTGAGATAATTGCACCATCTCCAATAGTTGCATGGCTTTTTGTTTGATAGCTTGTGTGGATGGTCGCTGCTTACGCGGTAGAACTGTTAAGCCAAAAGCGACATTATCAAATACCGTCATATGACGAAATAATGCATAATGCTGAAAAACAAAACCTACATGCCTATCCTTTGCATGTATTTTACTGACATCTTGGCCGTGGAAACGCAAAGTACCGTAACTTTGTTGCTCAAGCCCTGCGATTATCCTTAATAGCGTTGTTTTACCCGAACCAGAAGGCCCCAATAGCGCCACCATCTCACCCGATGCAATATCCAGTGAAATACCGTTGAGTACTTGGGTTTTCCCAAATAACTTACCGATTTTTTCAATTTCAATACTCATGATCAATGGACTCCTGATTCAGACTGCTGACGATTTAAATGCCATTGCAATGCGCTTTTAAGGATTAATGTAATGATGGCCATTACAGCGAGGACCCCTGCGGCAGTAAATGCACCGACAGTGTTATAATCCTGATGTAATAATTCAACTTGTAACGGTAAGGTATAGGTCTCACCACGAATAGCACCGGAAACCACGGATACCGCACCAAATTCCCCAATCGCCCGAGCATTGGTCAGTACAACACCGTATAGCAACGCCCAACGGATATTCGGTAATGTCACTCGCCAAAACATTTTCCACCCTGAAGCCCCCAGCAATACCGCGGCTTCATCTTCTTGGCTGCCTTGGCTTAACATCAATGGTACCAATTCACGCACAACAAATGGACAAGTCACAAAAATCGTCACTAAAGCCATTCCTGGCCATGAAAACATAACTTGAATATCAAACCCTTCAAGCCAACTACCAAACCAGCTATTAGAACCATAAAACAGCAAATACAATAAACCTGCGACGACAGGGGAAACCGCAAATGGGATATCAACTAATGTAAGCAGTAACTGCCGACCTGGAAAATGAAAACGCGTGACGAGCCATGCCATCATTGTGCCAAAAACCAAATTTACAGGTACGGTAATTAAGGCAATTAACACAGTTAGCCCAATCGCATGTAACATGTCAGGGTCTGCTAAATTCAGTAAAACGGTATCTAAGCCTTTTTGAAATGCTGTAATAAAAATCCAAATAATTGGGATAACCAATAGCAAAACTGAGAACAGAATACCAATGGCTATTAATAACCATTTCCCCCAGTTGATTTGGGAACGATTAGCAGCATGAATAGGTGTAACTTGTGCCATTACTTACCCCCTAATCGTTTACCAAAACGGCTTTGTACTAAGTTAACACTAAATAAAAGCAGCAATGAAACCGCCAAAATAACGGATGCGACAGCACTCGCCGCAGGGTAATCAAATTGCTGTAATTGACTGAAAATCATTAATGAAACTACTTCTGTTTGCCAAGCAATGTTACCTGCAATAAAGATAATGGCACCAAATTCCCCCAAACTACGAGTAAAAGACAACACTGTACCCGCTAAAAGAGCTGGGGAAAGTTCAGGTAATACGACTCGTCTAAATGTTTGCCAGCGGCTAGCACCGAGCGTTTGCGCCGCTTCTTCATATTCAGGCCCTAACTCTTCTAAAACAGGCTGCACGGTACGCACTACAAATGGGATACTGGTAAACGCCATTGCTACCGCAATTCCTAACCATGTATTCACAACTTTAATGTCGAACTGGTGAAGGTATTGACCATACCAACCAGAAGTTGCAAACAATGTCGCGAGTGTCAAACCAGCGACGGCGGTAGGTAATGCAAAAGGCAAATCAACTAAACCATCTAAAAACAGACGTCCAGGAAAGCGATAGCGAGTCAAAATCCAAGCTAATAATAGGCCAAAGACGGCATTAAATAGACTGGCAACCAGCGCTGACAACAAAGTTACTTTGTAGGCGGCAACCACTTGCGGGTAACTAATCACCGCCCAATATTGCTGCCATGTCATATCTGACAGTTGTATTACCAATGCACTCATGGGTAGCAGCAAAATCAAACAGGTATAAAATAAGCTGCTCCCTAATGTCAGCCCAAAGCCTGGTAGAAAGCGCTTTCCTGAACGGCTCATTAACGGCGCCCTTGAGCCATTAGTTCGTCAAACTCGCCACCTGTTGCAAAATGCACATCCATCACTTTTGGCCAGCTTTCAAATTGAGACTCAACTGTAAAAAGTTTTGTCTCTGGGAATTTAGCCTTATTCGCTTCCATTACAGCTTTATCATTCACGCGATAATTAAAGCTAGTAATAATTTCTTGGGCTTGAGGGCTATATAAATAATTCAAATAAGCTTTAGCGACATCTTCTGAACCATTTTTTTGTACATTTTTATCAACCCAAGTCACTGGAAATTCAGCCAAAATATCAACTGGTGGTACAATCACTTCATAATCAGACTCACCATATTGACTACGAATGTTGTTCACTTCTGATTCGAAGCTAATCAATACATCACCTAGCTCTCTTTCAATAAAAGAGGTAGTTGCACCACGGCCACCAGTGTCGAATACTTCGACATTTTTTAGGAATTGCTTCATTTGCTCACGTGTTTTTGCTTGGTCACCATTGTTTTCTTGGTTAAAAGCCCCCCATGCAGCAAGGTAGGTATAGCGGCCATTTCCAGATGTTTTTGGGTTTGGAAATATTAATTTTACGTCTTCACGTACCAAATCATCCCACGTCTTAATTCCCTTAGGGTTTCCTTTACGCACTAAAAACGCCATTGTGGAGTAATAAGGTGAACTATTATTTGGTAATCGAGCTTGCCAGTCAGCAGGGATCAATTTGCCTTTATCGTGCAAAATTTGCACATCTGTAACTTGATTATAAGTGACAACATCGGCTTTCAACCCCTGCAATATTGCTAGCGCTTGCTTCGATGAACCCGCGTGGGATTGTTTAATCGTTAATTTGTCGTCTGGATGTGCTTCATTCCACTGTTTTTCAAATGAAGGGTTTAATGCCACAAATAACTCACGGGCAATGTCATAAGAGCTATTAAGGAGTTCTGCGGCAATTAATGGCGTGCTGCCGAATAACGATGCCGTCGCCAAGCTTGCTAATGCTGTTTTTTTCAAAAATGATTTTTTCATTCCACACCCATTCATAACTAAACCAAAACGACTAAGATTAAAAACACTGTATCTGTTTTGGTTATAACTGTGTAGCTATCAATCACCTTTTGATATATCAAATTAGAATAACAAAGAAAATATCGACATAAGAGTAAAAATACTGTTTTATTTTAATGAGTTAAGAAATGAATAGTTTTCATGAATAAACCAAATCGACAAATCTATATACCGTATTTACGGTTGTTGATGGCTTAATTCGTTTGGGGTGAGAAAAGATTGATATTCACTTAGGCAGGGCATCAGCATATTCATGATAACAAAAGAGCGCCGCATCCATGCGGCAAACAGTCATTTATAATGCGAGTAGTTTCTCAAGAGAAGGCGCATAGTAATAACTACCTGAAACGGCTTTCGTCATACGCAGTAAATCATCGTATTTACCGTCTTTTTCACCAAACATACTAAGCAATTGTTGTTCAATATTGTGTAGCCTTGCACAATAGGCGACAAAGAATAAACCATGTTTACCACTTGCTGTGCCATACGGCAGGCTGTGACGCATGATGGATAGCTCTTCACCCTCTTCTTCTACCACGACTCGTGAAACATGCGAAGTCACATTACGCACATCTTCATCAAGCTCAACGCTATCATGTTTAGTACGGCCAATCATTTTTTCCTGTTCATATTCAGTAAAACGATCCCATTTCCTTAAGTCGTGTTCATAGCGTTGAACTAAAACATAACTACCACCCTTGTCATCGCCTTGTTCGACTAATGTCACTTCCGCAATTTCTTCACCTTGCGGATTTTCTGTACCATCAATAAAACCGCTTAAGTCCCTATCATCTACCCAGCGGAAACCATGAATTTCCTCAACAACATGAATAGATTTACCAAACACTTTTAGTGCCGCTTGCGCTAAAGAGAAATTAATATCGTGGCGAAGAGATTGAATATGAATAAACATATCTCTTTGTGTGGCAGGCGCAAGCCCCTTACCTAATGTATGGAATGGTTTCAATTCAGGTGCGCACTGAGCATGCCCCAATTGCTGCCAAATATCAGAGCCAAACGCAATTACTGCACCAAGACGGTCATCAGGATATTGCGCCTGTAATTTGGTCAAAGCATCGACAAAGCCTTTACATCCAGATTTAACTTCATCCAGAGATCCTTCTTGCACTTGTGCTTCAATAAAAATACCAAAACGGCTATGTTCTTTCAAAATACCACTTTGAGAATGAGACATACGGTAAACCTCGTAAAATGAGTATGTTATATAACCTATTTTTTATATAAAACGATATGATTATCCTATCTTATCGTGATGTTTTTCACCTTGTTTTAACGCAAGGGTTTATAGGTTTCGATGCCTATTATAGGAAAGAAAATTTAAGAAAGGGGAAATTTATTTGTGTACAATAACGAGGTTCGATAAAAGAGGGGATCGCCAGTATAACTAAACCTGACGATATACCTTAAAATCAGCTTACTTATGCCAAATTATCTGCGATATTGTCCATGATTGAAGGTCATTATCCGAAGGCATCATCCCTTCTGGCCCTTGCCATTTACCCGTAAAACGGTAAATAACTTTTGTTGATTGTGGCGAATTACATTCAATGCTTGGTACATCATTGATTCGCTCACCAAGGCTACATACACCAAATGCTTTTTGGTATATTTCACTAAATTCAGTGCCAACTTTTGGCCCCCACTCGGTAACAATATCAGGGTCATTGACTGTAATGCGCGACACATAGCCATGCTCAGGCCCCATTATCTCTAATTTTACCTCGTCATCATTAATGCCTTGGAAAATAGCGACCACATCACCATTGTCCATTTGCATTCCGCTACGGATGTTATACCGGTCATTAAGCTGCGTTTTAATAGTATCAGCTTGCATCGGGGTAAAATTGGTTACTTGACCAACCCCTGAGCTAGAGATCACTAGTGGGCTACTAAACCAAGTCGATGGCGAAAAAATTTTCGTGCCAGCACAACCTGACAATAGTGTTATTCCGCATAGCAGAGTAATTTTCAACAATGGCGTTAAGCCGCTATTGTTATTAAAAGTTGCATGTTGGGACATATCATCCTCTTTAATCCGTCGCATAATGCATATTGTGACAACCTATTTGCCAAAACATTCACATGAATGATTAAACAAATAGTCAATTAACCTAAAAATCCGTTTCGTGAGTTAATTTTTTCGAATAAATCAAACGTTCAGACTGTTCTTCTTCATAAAGCATTTTTTCAAACATACAAATAGCGGCATCTGATTCTTCGCTCACTAAAAGTTCAATTCTGCCACACCCTCTGGCAATTAGTTTTTTCTCTAGCCGGCTGACTAAAGCATTTGCTATACCGCGCGCACGATATTCAGGATGTACAGCAAGGTAAACGGCTGTGCCGCGGATACCATCGTACCCGCCCATAATGGTACCAACAACCTCACCTGCGACCTCAGCGACTAAGAATAAGTCTGCACCGCATTGTAATTTACGTTCGATGTCGAGTTCAGGGTCCCCCGAAAACTCATTGAGAGAACAACGTTCCCATAACGTCAGTACATCTTCATAATCACTTTGGCGAAAGATGCGTATTTCCATAACATTTGCCCGTTTAAACTAATCTTTCTGTCATTATCACTGCTTTTGCCACACAATCAATATTCAATATGCCTTTTTTACGACAAAAGGGTATACTTTGGTTATTATTTTTCATCTATGGTTCTATTAAAAAACAATGAATTACCCAGATATCGGTCGTGTAAAAGCTTTCTTGCAAAGCTTACAAGATACTATTTGTCAAAAAATCACTGAGCTAGATGGTAAGGAAACTTTTCTAGAACAAACATGGGAACGTTCTGAAGGTGGTGGGGGCCGTAGCCGAGTATTAACTAATGGGGCTATATTCGAACAAGCAGGGGTCAACTTCTCCCATATTCAGGGGGAAAAATTACCTGCATCTGCCACAGCACACCGCCCTGAACTCGCAGGTCGTAGCTACCAAGCAATGGGCGTCTCTCTGGTTATCCATCCACTCAACCCATATATCCCAACTACCCACGCGAATGTGCGCTTTTTTATCGCCGAAAAAGAGGGAGAAGCCCCTGTTTGGTGGTTTGGTGGTGGGTTTGATCTAACCCCCTTTTATGCCTTTAACGAAGACGTCATTCACTGGCACACTGTAGCTCGCGATTTATGCTTACCTTATGGCGATGATGTTTATCCTAAATATAAACATTGGTGTGACGAATACTTCTTTTTAAAACATCGTAATGAGCCTCGGGGTGTCGGTGGCCTGTTCTTTGATGACCTCAATCAATGGGGTTTCGATAACTGTTTTAACTTCACACAAGCCGTTGGACATGGTTTTTTACACGCTTATGTACCCATTGTTGAAAAACGCTGTGGCCATTCGTGGGGAGAACGCGAACGACAGTTTCAATTATATCGTCGTGGTCGCTATGTCGAGTTTAACTTAGTTTGGGATAGAGGCACCTTATTTGGTTTACAAAGCGGTGGACGAACTGAGTCTATTTTAATGTCAATGCCACCACTGGTGCGTTGGGAATATGACTATCATCCTGAGCCTAATAGCCCAGAAGCGACTCTCTATAGTGAATTTTTAATCCCCGGTAAAGACTGGTTAACCCAATAATTACTGTTACAAGCTTATTCATTAAGGTAGAAATATTCCATTTCTACCTTTCTAATAAAATATAACAAAATCTAACTAAATTCGTTAAATATCAAAAGGTTACACAAAACAAAAAAACAATTATGATTCCATTTCATCCAATAGAATGGAGTTATAATATGAGTCAAATTTTAGGTCGTTCCTTATTATCGCCTTGTCTAATATCAAGTTTAATCTCCGAAACTGGAGTGACTAAGCTCAACCCTACACTCATTCATATCAATGATGTCATGAGCAGAATCTATTCAGATGAAGATGCACAATTACATCGTAATAGCCTATCTGCTTGTTCTATTGATCCTGTTAAAAATTACAGCCGCTTTATTCGAGATGCTCAGCGCCCTGTTCCCTATAAGATCCATCGACACTCAGATTTACCGATTTGCCAGCGTGACCAACTTTCCCTTAATGAGCATATGCCACATGATGATTATACTGTGATCATGAGTGAAGGTGATGATAAAGCCCCTTCAGCACCGGCAGGCTATGTCTTCGATTATATTGGGAAAGTACGTGCTTTCTTTAAGGAGAAATTAGATATTGACCAGATGTTTGGCTGTTCTGCAGACATCAATGCGGTTATTCATTATGGAACAAACTACGCTAATGCCTTTTGGAATTCTCAGGCTATTTTCTTTGGTGACGGAGATGGTAAAGTCTTTGGCCCCTTTTACAATGACATTGACATAATTGCCCATGAATTAGCCCATGGTTTCATTAGTTCAAAAGCTAACTTTAGATATGCATTTCAATCTGGTGCGCTAAATGAATCCGTTGCTGATGTTTTAGGCATTATGGTCAAACAATTTGTACAAAATGAGACAGCTTGTGAATCCAATTGGCTTATTGGTGAAAATTTATTTATCGACCAAATTAATGCCCCAGCCTTACGTTCCATGAGTGCCCCAGGCACTGCTTATGCATTGAATAACAAAAATGTTGACCCACAAGTTGGTCATATGTCTCAATATCGAGATTTACCTATGCGGATTGATAATGGTGGTGTCCATATTAATTCAGGTATCCCGAATAAAGCCTTTCATTTATTAGCAACTAGCCTAGGAGGATATACATGGGATGTTGCTGGTAAAATATGGATAGCGGCAGTATCAGACCCTATTGTTACCTCAATGGCGGATTTCAAGCAATTTGCCACAGCAACTGTGAGTAACGCCCAAAAATTATTTGGTGAACAAATCGCATCACAAACACAAAAAAGCTGGGAAAAAGTTGGATTAGTATTCGATAAACACTAATCTTTTATCATATGGCGACATCACCATGCCAAATAGCTGTTCTTAGTAGTTAGTCATTTTCATCTATAAAGGCCGATGTTAAGCAATTCAAATGCCTAATCGTTCAGCCTTATAAGCAAAGGATTTTTAACTAAACCCGCACGTTAACGTTTTTTCTTTTTACGACCCGGTTGGGTAAATTTTTTACGTGTAGGGTTTTCAGGTTTCGCCTTTGGCTTATTCCCTGTATTTTGTTTGGCTCCACCACCATTTTTACTGGTTGCTTGGGTCTTTGCCTGTTTTTTCGGTTTAATATCCGATTCTGATTTTTCCATCATATCAAATAATTCAATCAGTTCGTCTGCTGTTAAGTCACGCCACTCTCCAACTGGAAGCCCTGTTAACCGAACATTCATAATACGAATACGTTCAAGCTTAGTCACTTCAAAACCAAAGTGCTCACACATCCGCCTAATTTGACGATTCAGACCTTGCACCAAGGTAATACGGAACACAAAAGGCGCTTCTTTTTTCACCTTACATTTCTTAGTCATCGTACCTAAAATGGGGACTCCGGCTCCCATGCCTCGAATAAAATCATCTGTAACGGGTTTATTCACCGTAACTAAATATTCTTTCTCGTGAGAATTCCCGGCACGTAAAATTTTATTAACCAGATCGCCGTGATTAGTCAAAAAAATCAGCCCTTGAGAGTCTTTATCTAGACGCCCAATAGGGAAAATCCGCGTGCTATGGTTAACATAGTCAACAATATTGTCTTTTTCGCCGCTTTCCGTGGTACTGACAATCCCCACTGGTTTATTCAACGCAATTAATACTAAATCATCTTCATTACGCGGTTCAATCAATTGACCATTAACTTTAACCACATCACCTGCAAAAACTTGGTCACCGATGGCTGCACGTTTACCATTAATAAAGACATTGCCTTGCTCAATATAACGATCAGCTTCACGTCGTGAACAAATACCACTTTCACTAATATATTTGTTTAGACGTGTAGAAGAACGAGTGTCCATAATTTACCTCAATCATTTGTGCCCCACAGCGCCATCGTTGTTAGTTTTGGTTGTGTGAAAGCAACGTTTAATTATTAAACTATTTAAATCGATAATATAATAAAAAGCCGTAACACAATAATTTTGTTACGGCTTTTTATTCACTAAGGTTAGTAAACCCTTAGCTGATACTTTGACCCACTAACGTTTTTTAAGATGTTGCATCAAACGCTTACGTTTACGTAATTGGGTTGCAGTTAGTTTATTTTTCTTATCTGCATATGGGTTTTCACCCTCTTTAAACAGAATACGAATTGGCGTCCCCATCACTTGCAGTGAGCGACGGAAATAATTCATTAGGTAGCGTTTATAGCTATCAGGCAAATCCGACACTTGGTTACCATGGATCACCACTATCGGTGGGTTATGCCCCCCTGCGTGTGCATATTTCATTTTAACTCGACGGCCACGAATCAACGGTGGCTGGTGTTCGTCTTCCGCCATATTCATAATTCGAGTTAACAATGCCGTTCCCACACGACGCGTAGCGGATTCATAAGCCTCTTGCACCGATTCAAATAAATTACCTACACCGCTACCATGCAACGCTGAAATAAAGTGAATACGTGCAAAGTCAACAAAACCAAGACGTAACTCTAGCATGTCTTTTACATGTTCACGGTCTTCTGGTTTCATGCCATCCCATTTGTTAACCGCAATCACCAGTGAACGCCCAGCATTTAAAATAAAGCCAAGTAACGATAAATCTTGGTCTGAGATACCTTCTCTTGCGTCAATCACTAGCAACACAACGTTTGCATCTTCGATTGCTTGCAGTGTTTTAATTACAGAGAATTTTTCTACTGTTTCCGTTACTTTCCCACGTTTACGCACGCCCGCAGTATCAATCAGAATGTACTCACGGTCATCGCGTTCCATTGGAATATAAATACTGTCACGGGTTGTACCCGGCATATCAAACACAACAACGCGATCTTCACCTAGGATACGATTTGTGAGTGTTGATTTACCCACATTTGGGCGACCCACAATCGCTAATTTGATGGGTAATGTGGTTGGGTCAAAATCGTCTTCTTCATCTTCAGCAAGTTGGCCTTCTGCTTCTAACTCAGCCCAGTAAGCCGCATTTGCTTCTTCTTCCGTTAACTCAACTTGCTCTTCTTCTTCACCAATAAACGGTTTCAAAGATTGTTCAATTAATTGTGTTACACCACGACCGTGGGAAGCAGCAATGGGGTGTATTTCCCCTAACCCAAGCGAATAAAAATCACCAACTGCGGTATTTACATCAATACCATCAGTTTTATTTGCCACTAAGTAAGTTTTTTTCTTGCGGCTACGAAGATGTTTGGCAATTCCTTCATCTGCTGGCATCAACCCGGCTCTCGCATCGACCATGAACAATACAATGTCAGCTTCTTCAATGGCTTGTAAGGACTGTGCGGCCATATGCGTTTCTACGCCTTCCTCAGTCCCATCGATACCACCCGTGTCAATAATAATAAACTCATGCCCTTCCACTTCGGCACGACCATATTTGCGATCACGAGTCAGACCGGGAAAGTCCGCTACTAATGCGTCACGGGTACGGGTTAAACGGTTAAATAACGTGGATTTTCCTACGTTTGGACGCCCTACCAGCGCTACGACGGGTATCATTCTTAGATGCCTCACAACTTTTATTAACTAAAGGAATTCTGAAGCTTTCACTCAGAAAACAAAAAACGAACGGCTCCTGTCATCAGGAACCGTTGATTTTATCGATAAATTGTCGGTTTGTCAGAAAATTAACGCGTTAACAGATAAACTGTTCCGTTTTTCGTCTGAACCATTAGTTTATCACTTGCAACAACAGGGCGACTGTGAATACCGGAGCTGTTTAATTTATTTTGAGCAACAAACTCACCCGTATTCATATCTAACCAATGTAAGTAGCCTTCTTTGTCACCGACAACAATATAACCATTAAACATTTCAGGTGCTGACAAACCACGGTTTAGTAAGTCTTCTTGTGTCCACAATGTCACACCATCACTTTTACGGACGGACAACACGCGGTCATTTTGGTCAACGAGATACAGGTTTTCACCTGACATCACCATATCATTAATTGAACCTAGTTCGCGTTTCCATAAAATTTGGCCTGAGCGCATATCAAGTGATGCTAATGTGCCATTATAAGCAATCGCATAGACTTTGCCGTCATCAATAATCGGTGTCATATCGACATCATTCAAACGGCCGATCTCAGTTGAACTAGTGACTTGAGAAATGCGTTGTTGCCAAATCAGTTGCCCTTGTGATAATAAAACGGCGTTTACACGCCCGTTATCACCACCAACAATTGCAGCCCCAAATGCGACCGCTGGTGCAGATTCACCACGTAAAGACAGTGATGGCGTGTCCATGTTAACAGTCCACTTGATTTCACCACTATTTACATCTAACGCTTGCAATTGGCCATTGCTAGTATGAATAACGACTAAATCGTTACTAACAACCGGTTTAGAAAGGGCTTCACCAGCAACTTCAACATCCCAAATAACTTGACCATCTTCTTTGTTTAAGGCAATAACGGTACCACGCTCAGTACCAATAAAGATTTTATCGCCATCAACAGTTAAACCACCTGATAATAACGCGGATAAATTCGCAGAAAGGAAACCGGTACGCTTGGACAAGTCAACAGACCAAATCTCTTTACCACTGTCTAGCTCAAATGCTTTCACTAAACCTTTACGGTCTGCCGCATAAACAGCTGAGCCATCCCAAGCAGGCGATAACTCGGAGTAAAATTGTTCAACGCCATTACCAACAGATTTATCCCAAACAATTGATGGGGTAAATTGATTCTCAACCTGCGGAAGTGGCGCCATAATGATAGAATCAGTTTCGCTGGAACAACCGGCAAGTAAAGCTGAAGCGACTAGGCCAACCAAAAGAGTTTTGCGCAACTGCATGTTTGTCGTTTCCTTTCTTCTTATGAATTAGATACGTTGTTCAATTTCAGAGTTAAAATACCTCTAAGAGATTGAGAACCTTCACTTTCTAGCCCCTGAGTGTATGCGGCTTTTGCACCAGCTTTATCACCCTTATGGAGTAAAGCATCACCACGGACATCCTGTGCCGTCGCTTGCCATGACTTACCTTTGATATTCGTAATAGATGCTATCGCACCATCAGCATTACCTTGAGCCAATTGTACACGAGCCAAACGCAAGTTAATTAAATCTTGCATATCAACCGTTTTCGCTTTAGCTAATGCATTAGTTAGCGCAGTTTGTGCATTCGCTAAGTCGCCTTTATCAACGGCGATTTGCGCTAACTCTAGCCCCATCATTGCGCTGTAAACATCATCAGTTTCAGCAGCAAATTTTTGCGCGGCAACGATACTTTGTTCTGAGCCTGAACGCAGTTGAGTGCTCACTGTTTCAAATTTTTGGGCGCTTTCTTGCAATATATTGGTTTTATGTGACTGCCAGTAATTCCAACCAAATACACCACCAACACCAATAACAAGACCAACAACTAATGCAACACCGTTGTTAGCAAAAAAGCGTTTGATCGCATCAACTTGATCATTTTCGTTTGTATAGACTTCCACTTGTCTCTCCTTAACCTAATAGCTCAGCGATGCGAGATGCCATTAGTTGCTGTGAAATAGTTTCTTGTGCGCCTGTGCGCAAATCTTTCAAGGTTACTTGACCATTAGTCATTTCGTCTTCCCCCAAGATCAAAGCAATTTTAGCGCCTTGTTTATCTGCTCTTGCTAACTGTTTCTTGAAGTTCCCACCGCCGTGGTTAGCCATTAATCTCAAAGTAGGTAGTTCATCACGTACTTTTTCAGCCACCAATAAGGCAGCTTGTTGGCAATTTTCACCAAAAGACGCTAAATACACGTCAGCCACTGAAGTGTCTGCGGTAAATGCTGGATTCACTTCTTGGACTAGCAACACCATGCGTTCCATACCCATGGCAAAACCAACAGCTGGGGTAGCTCTGCCACCTAATTGCTCGACAAGGCCATCGTAGCGGCCACCGGCACAGACTGTACCTTGAGAGCCTAGTGCCGTTGTAACCCATTCAAATACAGTACGGTTATAGTAATCAAGACCACGAACTAAACGCTGATTAACACGATATTTGATACCCGCAGTATCTAATAGTTTACACAAACCATCGAAGTGTTCACGTGATTCGACATCAAGGTAATCAAACAGTTCAGGTGCATCATTCAATAACGTTTGCACCCCTTGATTTTTAGAGTCCAAAACGCGAAGTGGGTTAGTGTACATCCGGCGTTTACAGTCCTCATCCAGCTTATCTTTATGTTGCTCTAAAAATGCAACCAAAGCCTCACGATAATTTGCACGCGCGTCTAACGAACCAATTGAGTTTAGTTCTAGCGTCACATGTTCGCTTATACCTAATGCTTTCCACCAACGCGCTGTCATTAGGATCATTTCGGCATCGATGTCTGGCCCACTCAAACCAAATACCTCTGCACCTAATTGGTGAAACTGGCGGTAACGCCCCTTTTGAGGGCGTTCATAGCGAAACATTGGCCCTAAATACCACAAACGTTGTTCCTGATTGTACAGCAAACCATGCTCAATACCTGCGCGGACACAGCCTGCGGTATTTTCTGGGCGTAATGTCAGACTTTCTTCATTACGGTCATTGAAGGTATACATTTCTTTTTCAACGACATCCGTCACTTCACCAATCGCTCTACGAAATAGCGGGGTCTGCTCTACAATCGGGGTACGTATTTCACTAAAACCATAACCCTGTAAAATATTTTTCAATGTTGCTTCGATTTTTTGCCATACACGCGTGTCAGCTGGTAAGTAATCATTCATGCCGCGAATGGCTTGGATATTTTTTCCCACTTTATTTCTCTATTTTCAGAATTACATAAGTTTGATTATAAGAGCGAAATATCATCAGGTTCAATCAACAAACACCAATTACTGATACGAATCGGGAATTATCTGTTTATTTGCCCGATGAGTGTTCGATTTTAGAAAAAAACACGGATAATTAACACCATTAATAGCCTGATAAATGTAAAAACTGGCTCTATACGAGCCAGTTTATTTACCTAATTAATTTTTTAGGTTAATTTCGATCCGGTTACTCTCATCCATCATCGCCGCTTTAGCACGGATTTTCGCTTCAAGTTGGTCAATAATATTATCATTATCAAAGCGTTCTTTTTGCCGCTTACCATCTTCATAGAAACCGCTTTTAGTTTTCGCCCCTGCAACACCAAGTGTTGAAACTTCGGCTTCACCTGGGCCATTAACCACACAACCGATAATCGAGACATCCATTGGCGTAATAATGTCTTCTAGACGTTGTTCTAAAGCATTAACGGTCCCAATGACGTCAAACTCTTGACGTGAACAGGTTGGGCAAGCAATAAAGTTGATACCGCGAGAGCGAATTCGTAATGATTTTAGAATATCAAAACCGACTTTTACTTCTTCAATTGGGTCTGCGGCTAATGAAATTCGCAAGGTATCACCAATACCTTCCGACAATAACATACCTAAGCCAATTGCAGATTTAACCGAGCCTGAACGTGCGCCACCAGCTTCGGTGATCCCCAAATGTAAGGGTTGATCAATTTTATTTGCCAATAAGCGATAAGACCCCACGGCTAAAAAGACATCAGAGGCTTTCACGCTGATTTTGAACTGATCAAAGTTCAGTCTATCCAAAATATCCACATGGCGCATCGCTGATTCGACTAGCGCTTCTGGTGTAGGCTCGCCGTATTTTTCTTGAATGTCTTTCTCAAGGGAACCACCATTAACACCGATTCGAATGGGGATATTGTAGTGACGTGCACAATCAACAACTTGGCGTATTCTTTCTTCGCTACCAATATTACCTGGATTAATGCGCAAGCAATCAACGCCGTATTCTGCAACTTTAAGGGCAATGCGATAATCAAAATGAATATCTGCCACTAATGGCACATTGACCTGCTGCTTAATCAATTTAAATGCTTCAGCTGCATCCATAGTGGGGACTGAAACACGAACAATATCTACGCCAACGCGTTCAAGGGATTTAATTTGCTGTACCGTTGCATCAACATCCGTTGTGCGGGTATTCGTCATTGATTGAACTGCGATGGGTGCGCCATCGCCTATAGGCACATTGCCTACGTTAATTCGAGTGGATTTACGTCTTTTTATCGGTGATTCATTATGCATTTTTCTTTAATTCTCCGAACGTCCATGTGCTCTTTTATACCGTGTTATAGTGTTAACAATTTCGTCTTACTGGTTTCACTATACACAAGAAAGCAAACTATAAACTATCATAAAAGATGTTTTCGGATATAGTTTGCCTCTTTTTATTCGTCATACTTTAAGCTTCAGGTAATTTCAATTTAGCAGGGCGTTTCGCTTTGATGAAACGGCTTAAATCCACCGCATTACCTTGGAATTGTACTGTGACATTCGCAGGGGCACCAATATTTAAGCGATAAGGCTGTGCGCCATCGAGTTCGAGCTTATCACCATTATTTTTAGTACCACTAAATAAGATTTTATTATTCGCATCACGAATCTCTAACCAGCACTGCCCCGTGAAATTTAACACTAGCGCACTACTGCTAACAGGTGCAATTTCTGTATTTTCAGCCGAATGCGTTCGGTCTAACGCATTCGTTGTTTGGGCCGCATTCGGTAGTGGAATAGTCTTCACTGGCGCATTTTCTTCCACTGGATTAACCGATGAAGGAGCCGCCGTCGACGGTTGCTGAGCCAATGTTTCTGGGGTATTTTCTAATATTGCAGCCCCGATAGGTGCTTCACCTGTAGGACTTGGTAAGTCAACAGGGGTTGTATTGTTATCTTGCTGAGACAATATCAAATCGTTCTGACTCGCCATCGAGACTAACTCGTCTTTTTGCGCGTTGTGATCTTGCCACCACCAGATACCGACCATCGCAATCAGTACAATTACGATTAACCAAGTCAGTTTCATTAACCAGCCTTCACGTTTTTTACGTCGTTTGCCTAGTGAGTAGCTTTGCATTGGAGAAACTTTTGCTAACGGAACAGGCTCTTCCGTTTTCATTAAGTCTTTAATTTCGCTTTCAGCCACACCCACCATACGTGCGTATAGACGAATATAACCGCGTAAAAATGTAGGTTCCACGCCAGCGGGGGGAATATCTTGTTCTATCTCATTTACCGTACTTACTTTGAGACATAATCGTTCTGCGACAATATCTTGTGTTAACCCCATGCGCTCACGAGCTTGCACCAATAATTGTCCTACAGTCACAGTGGTTTGTTCGGTATTATTTTCGATAGTCATTTGCTGGCAACACTATTTCCAAGTTAAAAAAATATAAAGCAACTATTCAGTAGCTTTATTCGTCAGAATTTATCATAGTTTTGAAACAACAGTTAAATTTATCATATTGCTTCAACTATTGTAGGTGAACAAAGACGTTTTGCCTAACTGTAAAACGCCTCGAAACATAACCTAACTCACTGATTAGATAATATCTATAAATCAGACTGTTTTTACCTTGATAGGTTCCCCTGCTATACGTTTTTTCAAAGTCCTTTTTGTCCTATCGATCACATCACCCGCTAACTGGCCACATGCTGCGTCAATATCATCACCACGAGTCTTACGGACTATCGTTGTAAAGCCATATTCCATCAGCACCTTAGAGAAACGGTCTATCCGGCTATTTGAGCTGCGACCATATGGTGCACCAGGGAATGGGTTCCATGGGATCAAGTTGATTTTACTTGGTGTGTTTTTTAAACATTCCGCCAGTTGATGTGCTTGTTCAACACTGTCATTAACGTGATCTAACATCACATACTCAACCGTAACCCGCCCAGCATTTGCATTCGATTTTGTTAAATAGCGGTTTACACTGTTGAGGAATGTTTCAATGTTATATTTCTTATTAATTGGAACAATATCATCACGAATATCGTCTGTCGGAGCATGTAATGAGATGGCTAAGGCAACATCTATCATATCGCCTAGTTTATCCAAAGCAGGTACAACACCCGATGTTGAAATCGTAACTCGGCGCTTAGATAAACCAAAACCGAAATCATCTAACATAATTTCCATGGCTGGGACCACATTGTTCAGATTCAGTAATGGCTCGCCCATTCCCATCATAACAACGTTAGTGATTGGACGACGACCACTGGATTTCAACGAACCAATAATTTTCGCCGCTCGCCATACTTGACCAATGATTTCTGAAACACGCAAGTTACGGTTGAACCCTTGCTGTGCCGTAGAACAAAATTTACATTCCAGCGCACAACCAACTTGTGAAGAAACACACAACGTTGCACGGTCTGCTTCTGGGATATAAACCGTCTCAACCAACTGATCTCCTACTTTTATCGCCCATTTAATGGTGCCATCAGATGAACGTTGTTCCTCAGATACTTCAGGAGCACGGATTTCCGCGACTTCTTTCAGTTTTGCTCTCAGGACTTTATTAATATCGGTCATTTGATCGAAATCATCATAGCAATAGTGATAAATCCACTTCATGACCTGATCCGCACGGAAAGGTTTCTCACCCATCTGTGCAAAAAATTCACGCATCTGTTTGCGATTTAAATCAAGTAAATTCGTTTTTGGGTTCGTTTTTTCTGGTGTGACAGAAATAGCGGAAGAAGTTGCACATTGTGCAGCTGTCGTCATATCAGACATGATGTATTGCCTCGTTATTACACTTTCGGCAGTGCTAATATTTATTATAGCACGACGTAATTTTGCAGTCTTAAAAAGATAATCGCCCCGCTAATAATAGCAGGGCGTCGCATTGTACAAACTTTACAACAATAATGCTAATGCATTATGTAAAGTGTATTAGCGTGGGCAAATTTCGTCAGCAGTGAAGAAATACGCGATTTCACGTGCAGCAGATTCTTCAGAGTCTGAACCGTGAGTTGCGTTTTCAGTGAAGCTGTCAGCGTAGTCTGCACGTAAAGTCCCCGCTAATGCGTTATCTGGGTTAGTTGCGCCCATCAGGTCACGGTGACGTTGAATTGCATTTTCGCCTTCTAACACTTGCAGCATGATTGGGCCTGAAGTCATAAATTCAACCAGACCTTCAAAGAAAGGACGACCTTTGTGTTCAGCGTAGAAGCCTTCAGCTTGCTCACGAGTTAAATGCATCATTTTAGCAGCAACGATAGAAAAACCTGCGCTTTCGAAACGGTTGTAGATAGCACCGATGACGTTTTTCTTCACAGCGTTTGGTTTAATAATAGAAAATGTACGTTGAACAGTCATAAATAACCTCTTAGCGATTTATTAGGCCTTTATTCTTTGCTCTTCCCTGTAAGTTAGGATTCAAGAACGTGAAATAGGGGCATGTTGTAGTTTTTTATATTATTTCTATTTCTGATATTAGGTTTTTAGGCTTTAAAATTAAGCACACCTAGGAAAAAGAAAAATAAGGCGATGATTATAGGGGCTCTGATTACAATTTCCTACAGTCACATCAACATTTTGTTAAACTTTTTATAGCAAAAAACACTATTTTTTCGGGTAAGTCACGTTTTTCAACTATTATCGAACTCTAAAGTTAATTGCCGCCACTTGACCGCTTAGATCTAATACAGAAACTTGGTAGCTCCCTGCTTTATCAAGTGTCAGCAAAATTGAACCATTTTGCTCTGTCGTGTTAACTTGCTCGCCATTTAGGAACCACCATTTTTCACCCTGCCCACCTTGAGTGACGAGACGTAAATCCAAGCTCGTTTTTCCGGGTAAACGTTGTAAAACTTCGCTATCTCGCACGCCTGAAATTAACAAGGGTGGCATTTCCAATTTGAGGGGTGGGCAAGTTAGGTCTACTTTTGGTAAACGATTAACTCGTTTCTCACTTGCTGGTAACCATGACTCTACCGTAATGGGCCATAAGTGGACTTCTTTTTCTTGCGCATTCGGGCAATCGGCTGCGACTTGTAACCCTTTGTCATTAACCCAGACTTTTTGTCTTAAACCTAATAACGATTCTTGGTCCCTCGCCATCAAGGTTGGCGGGATGGTATTATCCAAAATCCAACTTAACCGCCGTTGACGGCAATTACTGTCGTCTTTCAATAATGATGTCCCTCCCGGCCAACAAATCACAGCTTGGCTGACACTGGCGGGTTTAATATCTTTTGGCAACGGTTGATGGGATGAATATATTTTACTCAGCAACATGGCATTTACTTGGTTCATTATCGGAATCGCAGTCGCAAAACCCAACTGCCCCGCCACGGGTGTCGCATCAGGACGCCCAACCCAAACACCGATAGTATAACGTGGATTAACCCCTATCGCCCATGCATCACGATAGCCATAGCTAGTCCCTGTTTTCCAAGCTAAATTCAATTGCCCTGATAAATTCTCATCAGGCACTGGGCGTGCTTCTCCCCCCATAATGCGTCGCACTATCCATGCCGCCCCCGGTGACATTAGTACCCTATCTCGGATTTGATCTGACGGTTTAAACCGCAAAGGTGAGACATGACCTTTGCGGGCAAATGCACTATACGCAGAGACTAAATCTTCCATGCGAGTTGCAGTTCCGCCTAAGATCAACGATAAGTTAGGTTCGCTTCCCAATGGGAAACGTAACTCAGTTCCAACATTACGTAATTGCGCTGTAAAACGTTTACTACCGTAGATATCCAATAACTGGACTACCGGTAAATTTAAGGAACGAACCAGCGCATCACTCACACTGACTGGGCCATTAAAACCACTGTCAAAATTTCCCGGTCGATAATCATTAAACCGCCTTGGAACATCTTGTAAGAGTGACTCTGCGTGAATTAAGCCTTCGTCCATCGCTAACCCATATAAAAAAGGTTTCAGCGTAGACCCCGGTGAACGCCATGCACTAATCATATCGACGTGACCAAAACGGCTATCATCTAAGAAATCGATTGACCCAATATAGGCTTTTACACTCATATCAGTATGATCAACCACCAAAATCCCCAGCGAAGTTTGCTTGGGCAATTGGTTTTTCCAATTCATAGCCATATCTTCCAATTGCCTTTGCAAACTGGCATCAATGGTAGTTTCAATAATTGGTTCTTGGGTGTCTTTAGTGACTCGTCGAGCCAATAGAGGAGCCAAATGCGGATTTTTCCGCGGTGCTAACCAAATTTGTTCTTGTTTAATATCAGCAACTTTTTCCGCACTCCACACTTGGTATTCTTCTAGCCTATCCAGCACTTTATCACGAGCAGCTTGCGCTCTTTCTGGGTATCTGTCTGGTCGTAAACGGCTTGGAGCCTGAGGTAAAACCGCAAATAATGCAGCTTCACTTGCCGTTAATTTGGCAGGGGCTTTGTTTAAATAGACCCAGCTAGCAGCCCCAATACCTTCTATCGTCCCACCGTATGGTGCGCGATTTAAATACATCTCAAGAATTTCGTCTTTAGAATAATGATATTCAAGTTGAGCGGTACGCCAGAGTTGTTTTAATTTTCCGCCAAGCGTTCTTTCGTGAGGGTCGATTAGCCTAGCAACCTGCATGGAGATAGTACTCCCACCGGACACGATACGACCTGAACTCACCAACTGCCCCGCAGCTCTTACTAATGAAAACGGGTTTACCCCAGGGTGACGATAAAAATAACGGTCTTCATAGGTTAACAATGCTTCGATAAAATCTGGCGAAACCTCTTCCAACTGGACAGGAAAACGCCAAATCCCTTCTTTATCCGCAAAGCGCCATAAAGGCGTTCCGTCCGCCGCCACGACTGTTCGTGCCATTTCTATTTTTTTAATTGGCAAAGGCCAAATCTTGTCTGCAATAAAAAATAGTAATGGCAGAAAAATAACTAACAGTAACAGTGTAAAGGTGGTGCGACGTAACCATTTTTTCATTGATGGATGTACCAAGATGATGAAATAAAAAAGCCCTTATATCTTAACTCCAATATAAGGGCTTTAGGTGACAATTAACGAACGATTTCTAGTTGGCCATCAGAATAACCTGTCGCACGCCATTCAGGTACATACATTGATTCAACCTGTGGCACAGGGATGCTATACACACCCGGTGTCACTGCGCGCGCTAAATACACCAATGTTGTCGGCCGATATTTCTGAACTTCAACGGCAGCAACAAAGCGATCATCACGGTATTCCATATGACGGATTTGTGATTGTTGCATATCATCAATTAATTCTTGAAGATTTGGTGCTGATTCACTTAAGTTAGCGCTGCTGTTTGCTAAGTTTTGGTTTTCCAATTCTAAGCCTGCTGGCAGTAAGTCAACCACCAACGCATCAGGCACACTTTGTGACGCTTGAACTTCAAGTTTAACCACCACCATTTCACCACTTCTGAGTCTATCTAATGAAATACGGTTACCTTTCATGTCGTAGTAACTGCGAGAGATACCTAACACATTTGAGCTTGGTTTTGGTGACTGCTGCGGATAACCCACTACATTTAAACGCGTATATAGGGTGTTAGTGCCACTATTTTCAATGCTATAACCAGTCTGTAGCTGATCTTTGCTCAAGAACTCACTTACGGGTTTATCTGAAACCATTGGTGGTTCCTGACCATTGACCGTCGCTTTCCACGGAGATTCGCTTTCATTTAAGTAGAAACGCCCTGCTAAATACAATGCATTGCTTTCTTGAGTTGAGAAGTAACGCTGAGATATCAGATTATTAGATAAAACCTGCAATTTTTGATCGCGTGATTTTGGCATTAAATTATATTCATTTAATAACGCAACAATCATCGCATCATCGCGGATCACCGAACCATAATCACCAACATAACTATAACGGCTACGCTGTTTTTTCAACCCATCAATAACAGCGCTTTCGCCTCGTGCTTTATCGCCCATTAGATTCAAAGCAACACCAAGCTGAACTAACGGTAAACCACTTGCAGCATGGCTACTTTGGTTATAAAGCTGACGTAATGCGCCTAAAGGTGCTTTTTGTTGCGATGCCAACACTAAACCTGCGTAGGCCTGGGTCGCAAAACGAGCTCCCGCTTGATTCTCTGTATATGGGTAATTGATTTGATTACCATCTTGCAAATAACTTAACAAACGCGTATTAGCATTACTTAATGCTTCTTGAGGTACGGTAAACCCGCGCTGATTGGCTTTATTTAAGAAATCTGCAGCATAGGCCGTCAACCAATACTCTTCACGCCCATTTCTATCCCACAGTGAGAAACCGCCGTCATTACGTTGCATACTCAATAAGTGTGGAATACCAATTTCAATCGCTTTATGGCGGTCGGCATCGGTTTGTGTTTTGATCCCTAACTTATTCAATTCAGCTTGAGTTGAGAACAACGATGGATATAACCCACTAATCGTTTGTTCCAAACAGCCGTATGGATAAGCAAATAATTCCCTGATATAGCGGGAAATATCTAATGGAGGACGGCTGGTTAACAAGACTTGCCCTTCAATCGTATCCGGCTGTAGGCCTGCGATTTGGTTAGTCGGTAACGACCATACATTCCCCGGTTCAATCGATGTCGCGAAGGAAATAGTTTCAGCTGGCTGTGCTGGACGTACCCCCACTTTCCAACTATTGCTATATTCTTTATTGGCTTCACCATCAATCGTCATGCCATTGATGGTCATAGAAACCTCACCCTCACCAAAACCATAGTCAGCTTTTACTGGTAACGTTAGTGTTGTACGTTTCCCTTTAGGAAGTTGCAATTCACGGCTACTAGCACCATCAAGTTTCACCATTCCTGATGCCTTGAAATTGACCGTCACGTTTTGCGTGTTGTCAGTCATATTCGTCAAATCAAGGGCAAAGTAAGACTTATCGCCTCCGGCCATAAAGCGTGGCATCGACATCTGTGTCACTAAAGGCGCTGCAACCGTGACTTTACTATCTGCGTGCCCGAAATCCTTTTCATTCCACGCTTGCGCCATCACACGTAATTCACCGTTAAAATCAGGGATAGCCAAACTCACTTCCCCTTCTCCGTTTTTATCTAAGGTCACAGGTGTTGCTTGCTCAGCAATGATTTGTACTTCGGTTAGTGGCTTCATCCCACCGCGCTCTATCGCAGCGTCTTCGCTATCCCCACCAAAACGTAGGTTGGCAATTTTACCTTGCCCTTCAATCAAGTGGCCATAAACATCGTATTGGTCCACGCTATAACGTTTACGACCAAAAAAAGCATCGTATGGGTCTGGCGTTTTAAAATCAGTGATATTTAATACACCCGTATCAACCGCAGATAGCAACACATTCACTTTTTCAGGTAATGGCTTGCCGTCTTGTGCTGTCGCTTTGATTTTTACCGTTAAATCTTGATTTGGGCGCATTTTATTTGGTGCACTTAGTGCCAATGCAATCTTACGGTTTTCATCTGCAATAGGGAGATGAAGCACGCCTACCGCACGTTTCACGGTTGCTTCTTTAGAATCATCCCCAGGGCGCACGACAACCGCGGAAACATATAAATCATGGCGAGCCCACTCTTTATTGACTGGAATTTCAATATCTAAACCTTTTTCAGGCACGTCAATTTCTTGCCACCATAATGGGCCGTTGCTCGACTCCAACAATACATAGCCTTTCCCGGCTTTTGGTGATTCGATGCGCACTTTCGCCTTTTCACCCGGTAAATAAGCTGGTTTATTCAGGCTTAGCTTCACTTGGTCAGGTCGAACGGAACCACTGCCGCCAGTGTTATCTTGCCATGAGTAACCGGCCCAAAACTGAAGGCTAGTGACCAATTTATTTTCTGGGTTAACGACTTCTAAACGGAAAGCACCCCAATCCACTGGAAATGATACTTTTGCAGTACCATCTTTAGCTATCGTGATGTTTTCATTCGCCATCACTAAATCTTTTTGATCATAATTTGATGACCAGCCACCACTTTCAGACCAACTCCAATAATAATCACGGCGCTCATACACTAAACGAGCTGTTAAGTTTTCTGCAGCCAATTTATTACCCGCCGCATCTGCCATGACTAATTCGAATTCTGCTAATGAGTTTTCATCCACATTATGGCGTTTTACATAGCGGTCAGTGCGGTAATCGTAAATTTCTTTTTTAGCAAATAATGGGCGTATACCCACCAGCTTGTCTGCTGGCCAAATAGCCTGCTCAGCGCGGCGCGTTACTGGGCGGCCACCCGCTTCTAATAAGCTGGCTTGTAAAACAGCTGAAATCGGTGAACGAATTGAACTCCAATTACTGTTTGGAATTGAGATGACCGTTTCCCCATTACTATCGAGTGTCAGGTCAAACTCATCCAGTTTACGCGGTAAACCTTCCTCATTGACGGCACCAAATTCAAAACCGGGGAGTTTAGCTACAGCTTCACGATCCGCTTTTAATACAATTTGCCCTTGCAGTTGGTTATCTGCTGCTGGCGCACCGTATAAATAACGCCCTTGAATATCAAAATCTACTGACTGATCCGTTAAACGAGGAACATCACTACCTTCGATTTCTAATGCCATCCGTTCAGGCATAAAATCTTCAACATTGAATTTATAATAGCGTTGCGGTGAACCATCTCCTAAATCAAAGCGTAATGACCAACCACCTGTTTCTGCATTTTTAGGGATTTCAAATTGGTACTGATATAAGCCATTTTGCTTTTCATCCGGTTGCCAAACAAAGCTTCTTACAACTTGCCCATCCGTTTTTAATACGTCCACCTTGACGGGTTGGCTTTTAACGGGATTACCATCCCCATCACGTAATAACCCATTGACTAATAATAGTTCGCCTGGGCGGTATAAATCACGAGGCCCAAAGGTGAAAAATTGCTTTGCGTAGCCCTCTGGCCCTGAAATGTCGAATTCCGATAAATCAAGCGCAGGTTGTGTTAAATCAATCATACTGGTTTGCCCATCATGGGTTGCCAGTAATAATTTCCCACCCGCCAATTTATCTAATTGCGCATGACCATCTCCATCCGTTGTCCCTTTTGTGACTAACTGGCCTTTGTCATCCAAAATACGTAACTCTACGCCTTTAATTGCAGAGCCTTTCGCTAATGATTGAGTGAAGATATCGACACGGTCTTGGTAGCTGTGTAATGACACTCCAATATCACTTAATGTGAATACCGTAGCTGGGAATTGGTAACTGTAGCTCCCCGCTTTTTGCATGATGGCTAAATAAACGCCATCTTGCTGTAGTTCTTTGATGTCTTTTAACGGCAATAAAATCGTTTGTCGTGTATTTTTATCCGGGTTTAAATCAAACCGACCGGTGTAAGCTAGTTCAACTTTGTCAAGAAACTCTTCTGAATACCAATATTCATAATTACTGCGGTATTGCCACTTCGCCAAAAATTGCGGTAGTTGTTTTTCGTCTACACGGAAAAAATTCACATCAACTTTATCAACATTCAATGCAATAACTGGCAAGCCTTGAGCAACCTTACTTGGCAATAAAGAACCTTTGCTCGCAAAGCCAACGGTTGGAATGATCTGGGCAGTTGTCAGCTTTTTATTAAAACTCTCAGAGAGTGTGCGTTCGTTAACCGCTTTAATACCTGGGTTAATCGATAAATTTAATTCTTTTGAAGGTGGAAGATGGCGAAAACGTAATTCCATCTGGTTATCAGATAGTTCCCAAGCACCATCCAGCTTACCTGTTTTCACATCAATTAAGTTTAAATACTGACCAAAGTCTTGGTCTGCTTGTAATGGTACTGAAAAAGTCACCACCATGGCGCTAGCACCATCAAGCTGTAATTCAGATGCATCCAACACTGTTAAGTCTTTCCCTGCGTATTTTTTTACCATTTCTTCAGTAGAAAGCTTTGGTGCTGACTTTTTTTGTTCTGCAACAGGTGCTGTTTTGGTTTGGTTTTCTGGTGCCGTAGATGACACATTTTGCTCATTTTTAGTGGTGTCTTCTGTATTATCGCACCCCACTAACGCCATGACTGATGCTAATGCTATTGCAAGATAACGTTTTTTCGTTTTTAGACCCGCCAATGAAGCCCAACCTGATTGTTGTTTCATTACCGCCCGCCCTTTAATAAGTTAATTTTTTCTGTTTTTTTATGGTTTTAACAGGAAGTTAAAACCCACTAGATACTAGGAAATGACTAAATTTATGTATTAGTGATGTTTTCCAATAATTATTTCTTTCATCAATATAATTTAACAGAGTGTTATAAAAACACCTATCAGACAAAACGGAAAAAACCATTAGGAAAAAATACCGTAAGAATGTGGAATGTTTATCAATAGAAAGCAGAAAAAAGTTTATTCAAGACTATTTTTTATTTATGAGTGAGAAAAAACTACTTTCCCACTCAGATATTATTTATCAGGTATTTTTGACAGGGATAGTATCTCGTAGAAAACTGCCTAAACGGCGTTGATAAAATGGCTGGACATGCTGCGTAATAAAATGACTAACCCCTTTTTCATGTTCATTAACGATACAAAAATCAATCGATTCGTTATCTGCTAAGAAATCACACGCTAATGTCCCAGCATCATGAATAATTGCATCAATATTTTCAGCACCCGCGGTAAATTCCAATGCAACCAACAAAATTGGGTTTTCTTCGCTAGCTTCATCCTCAACTGCCGATACTATAAACCCACGTCTTACGACTTTGTGTTGTTTAAAAAACTCAGATAGTGCATCGACAATTGCTTGTGGCTGTTCTTCTAAAGCACTTAGCTTAAGTGATGAGCCTTTTGGTACGGTTAACTCAGTATATTGGATCTCAGTTTCTTGGATAGAACTGTTATTATTCGATTGCTGCGACATTGCCATCCCCTGCTATTAAAAATAATTGCTGATTATACTCGCACTTTCATTGAGGTAAAAATCGCTTAGGTAAAAAATAGGCACGAAAAGTATTCTTCTCGTGCCCATTGTCAACCCGTGGGGGTTATTTTGATTTACTGATTAACAAGTTTGCCAGTGTTCTCACACCAATACCTGTTGCGCCTTCTGCCCATAAACTAACAGGAGACTTACGGTAAGTTGCCGAGCAATCAATATGTACCCAGTTTTGGCGATAGTTTTCAACAAAATGGGATAAAAATGCCGCTGCTGTACTTGCCCCAGCAGTATGAGATGGCGCAGCAATATTGTTGAGATCAGCAAAACCTGACGGTAGCTGCTGACGATGAAATTCAGCTAATGGTAAACGCCAAAATAATTCAAATTCCTCATTTGAAGCACTCATTAAATCAGCGACTAACTTGTCATCGAAACTTAAAACTGAATGGTAATCCCCACCTACTGCCATTTTTGCTGCACCAGTTAAGGTTGCTGCATCAATAATCAGTGTCGGGTTTTCTTTGCTCGCATCAATTAAGCCATCAGCTAACACTAAACGCCCTTCAGCATCTGTATTCATGATTTCTACGGATTTGCCATTACGGTAACGGATAATATCGCCTAACTTAAATGCGTTGCCACTCACCATGTTATCTGCAATACACAGGAACATTTTCACACGTTTTTGCAAACCGCGTGAAATCGCTAGAGCCAATGAACCTGCTAAAGTGGCAGCCCCGCCCATGTCCGCTTTCATTGAGTTCATCGAAGCAGATGGCTTGATACTATAGCCCCCCGAATCGAAGGTAATACCCTTACCAACTAGAGCTGCAAAAACTGGCGCGTTAGGGTTTGCACCTGGGTTGTAATCTAAAGCTAAGAATACTGGTGGGCGACTTGAGCCACGGCCAACAGTATGAATACCCGTATAACCTTGAGCTAATAAGTCATCACCTTTGATAATGCGATAGCTAATATCTTGAGCGCCCACGGTGCAAAGTAGGTCAATAGCGCGTTTTGCTAATTGCTCTGGCCCTAATTCTTCAGCCGGAGCATTAATGACGTCACGTACCCAATCAACAGTACGAATACGGTTTTCTAATTCTTTACGGTCTTCTTCTGGTAACACAGGCCATTCAATAGTTCTAGCCCCTTTCGGTGCACGAAAACCTTGCCAAAATGCCCAACTTTTTTCTAAGTCCCAGCCCTCACCGGTTAAGGCAACATTGCGAATACCTTGCCCATCTAATTTACGGCCAGCACTTTGCACAGCACATAATTTCCCAGCGTGTTTCAGGTGGATTGTCATGCCGTTATCGCTAGAGCTTAACAATGCGCCTTCACCCCAACATGGTGCTGCTGGCTCACAAGAAATCATTACTGGCATAATTTGTTTTGTCATCGTTTTTCTCACTTTGTCTATTTTTGCGGACAGCAAAAGCCCAATAGATTGCCCGCACTTGCTGTTACCTTAACTGATAAATAATACTAGGGATATCATTATAGTGCTGATGCAAAATAAAAAAACCGAGCACTATTCTTAATAGCCACTCGGTTTTTAGATGAAAAAACCACTTATTCGAATTCATCCAGCCAAACTAACAAGATCGCTTCTAAAATTTTCTCATTCGATTTTTGCGGGTCATCATCAAACTCTTCTAAGTCGCAAATCCACTGGTGCATATCCGTAAAGCGCACGGTTTTCGGATCAACGTCAGGAAATGCATCATATAATGCTTCACCGATTTCACGGCTATTTGACCATTTTAAGCTCATACTCCCTCACTAATTTGATTATCAAGCTTTCATCTACACTTCAATGTGCAAAATAATTCGCTCGCTCTGCTACCTGTGATTGAAAGCATCAATACCGCGACAGCATGAAATATTAACAAATAGTCCAATGCTCTAAATAGTTCGCGTTGTCGCTAGGCGGCAATTGAAAGTATCTCGGGGAGCATACACAAGTATGTGACCCGAATACTTGAAAAAAGCCAATACCGTGACAGCGCGAAATATAACAAATAGTCCAATGCTCTAAATAGTTCGCGTTGTCGCTAGGCGGCAATTGAAAGTATCTCGGGGAGCATACACAAGTATGTGACCCGAATACTTGAAAGAAGCCAATACCGTGACAGCGCGAAATATAACAAATAGTTCAATGCTCTAAATAGTTCGCGTTGTCGCTAGGCGGCAATTGAAAGTATCTCGGGGAGCATACACAAGTATGTGACCCGAATACTTGAAAGAAGCCAATACCGTGACAGCGCGAAATATAACAAATAGTTCAATGCTCTAAATAGTTCGCGTTGTCGCTAGGCGGCAATTGAAAGTATCTCGGGGAGCATACACAAGTATGTGACCCGAATACTTGAAAGAAGCCAA